>BNJU01004736.1_pt1 | contig 75237 bp, 89 predicted proteins | sample 8539281 | NCBI WGS metagenome assembly BNJU01 (sample SAMD00202456, study PRJDB9452) | human saliva metagenome | isolation source: human saliva | place: Japan
GAGTTCGAATCCCGTACGGACTATCGCAAAAAGTTGTTACATTGGTAGCAACTTTTTTTGTTTGATAAAAACCATTATTCTGACATTCTTATCAAAATAATGACCAATTAGAATAAGAAAAGATCCCAAATAGAAAATAAGCACAAATAAATCAAAACCTCCTTTAAAATGAAGACTAGTTAGAAAGGAGGTCCAATGAACTTTAAAAAAATCATATGAAAAAAAGTAAAATGGATAGTATGGAAATGTGAAAAGGAATTTTTATATTCATCTTTGGGATCACGGAGATTGGGAACAAGAGGAAGACTAGTGCTGTATGAGTTACAAATAAGTAATCCGGAGGTAGAAGAAAATGAAGAAATTTTATTAACCTACTTCAAAACAAAGTTTCGTAACCATATAAAAGATAAAGTTAGAAAACAAGAGAGTGATAAAAGGAAGTTAAATAAGGTCCCTTATACAGAAATTGGTGAAATTAGTCATCGACTTCGATCAAAAGAACTCTTTTTGGATGAACTAATCCTATTAAGAGAAGCCCTAAAAGAATTCCGAGAAAACCTAACCGATCAAGAAAAAGAGGACTATGATAAACTTCTGATGAATCAACGTTTTTCTGGACGAGCAAAAATGCGGAGAAGACTCCGAGAATACTTGAAAGATTTCAAGGATCATCATTTATGAAAAAGGATGTAAAAAGCATCCTTTTTCATAAAAAAATAAAAAAATTTTAAAAAAATAGAAAAAAGATATTGACAAGTCTTCATGGACGTGATATACTAATATAGTTGTCGCGCGAGAGCGACAAAGACCTTTGAAAAACTGAACAAGACGAACCAATGTGCAGGGGCGCTACAACTAAGGTTGTAGTACTGAACAATGAAAAAAACAATAAATCTGTCAGTGACAGAATGAGTTTAAGACAAACAATTATTTTAATGAGAGTTTGATCCTGGCTCAGGATGAACGCTGGCGGCGTGCCTAATACATGCAAGTAGAACGCTGAAGGAGGAGCTTGCTCTTCTGGATGAGTTGCGAACGGGTGAGTAACGCGTAGGTAACCTGCCTGGTAGCGGGGGATAACTATTGGAAACGATAGCTAATACCGCATAACAGTAGATGTTGCATGATATCTGTTGAAAAGGTGCAGTGCACCACTACCAGATGGACCTGCGTTGTATTAGCTAGTTGGTGAGGTAACGGCTCACCAAGGCGACGATACATAGCCGACCTGAGAGGGTGATCGGCCACACTGGGACTGAGACACGGCCCAGACTCCTACGGGAGGCGGCAGTAGGGAATCTTCGGCAATGGACGGAAGTCTGACCGAGCAACGCCGCGTGAGTGAAGAAGGTTTTCGGATCGTAAAGCTCTGTTGTAAGAGAAGAACGAGTGTGAGAGTGGAAAGTTCACACTGTGACGGTATCTTACCAGAAAGGGACGGCTAACTACGTGCCAGCAGTACGCGGTAATACGTAGGTCCCGAGCGTTATCCGGATTTATTGGGCGTAAAAGCGAGCGCAGGCGGTTAGATAAGTCTGAAGTTAAAGGCTGTGGCTTAACCATAGTACGCTTTGGAAACTGTTTAACTTGAGTGCAAGAGGGAGGTGGAATTCCATGTGTAGCGGTGAAATGCGTAGATATATGGAGGAACACCGGTGGCGAAAGCGGCTCTCTGGCTTGTAACTGACGCTGAGGCTCGAAAGCGTGGGGAGCAAACAGGATTAGATACCCTGGTAGTCCACGCCGTAAACGATGAGTGCTAGGTGTTGGGTCCTTTCGGGACTCAGTGCTGCAGACTAACGCATTAAGCACTCCGCCTGGGAGTACGACCGCAAGGTTGAAACTCAAAAGGAATTGACGGGGGCCCGCACAAGCGGTGGAGCATGTGGTTTAATTCGAAGCAACGCGAAGAACCTTACCAGGTCTTGACATCCCTCTGACCGCTCTAGAGATAGAGTTTTTCCTTCGGGACAGAGGTGACAGGTGGTGCATGGTTGTCGTCAGCTCGTGTCGTGAGATGTTGGGTTAAGTCCCGCAACGAGCGCAACCCCTATTGTTAGTTGCCATCATTCAGTTGGGCACTCTAGCGAGACTGCCGGTAATAAACCGGAGGAAGGTGGGGATGACGTCAAATCATCATGCCCCTTATGACCTGGGCTACACACGTGCTACAATGGCTGGTACAACGAGTCGCAAGTCGGTGACGGCAAGCTAATCTCTTAAAAGCCAGTCTCAGTTCGGATTGTAGGCTGCAACTCGCCTACATGAAGTCGGAATCGCTAGTAATCGCGGATCAGCACATCGCGGTGAATACGTTCCCGGGCCTTGTACACACCGCCCGTCACACCACGAGTTTGTAACACCCGAAGTCGGTGAGGTAACCTTTTAGGAGCCAGTCGCCTAAGGTGGGATAGATGATTGGGGTGAAGTCGTAACAAGGTAGCCGTATCGGAAGGTGCGGCTGGATCACCCTCCTTTCTAAGGATAAAGGAAACCTGCACGTTCGTCTTGTTTAGTTTTGAGAGGTCTTGTGGGGCCTTAGCTCAGCTGGGAGAGCGCCTGCTTTGCACGCAGGAGGTCAGCGGTTCGATCCCCTAGGCTCCATTGGTGAGAGATCACCAAGGATGAACATTGAAAATTGAATATCTATATCAAATAGTAACAAGAAAATAAACCGAAAACGCTGTGAATATTTAATGAGTTTTCTAATTTTTTAAGAAATTAGGTTAATAAGGTTAAGTTAATAAGGGCGCACGGTGGATGCCTTGGCACTAGGAGCCGAAGAAGGACGTGACAAACGACGAAATGCCTCGAGGGAGCTGTAAGTAAGCTTAGATCCGGGGGATGTCCGAATGGGGGAACCCAGCAGGTTATACCTGTTACCCATATCTGTTAAGGATATGAGGGAGGAAGACGCAGTGAACTGAAACATCTAAGTAGGCTGCAGGAAGAGAAAGCAAAAAGCGATTGCCTTAGTAGCGGCGAGCAGAAACAGCAGGGAGGGCAAACCGAAGAGTTTACTCTTCGGGGTTGTAGGACTGCAATGTGGACTTAAAGATTATAGAAGAACTACCTGGGAAGGTAGGCCAAAGAAGTAATAGCCTCGTATTTTAAAATAGTCTTTATACCTAGCAGTATCCTGAGTACGGCGAGACACGTGGAATCTCGTCGGAATCTGGGAGGACCATCTCCCAACCCTAAATACTCCCTAGTGACCGATAGTGAACCAGTACCGTGAGGGAAAGGTGAAAAAGCACCCCGGGAGGGAGTGAAATAGAACCTGAAACCGTGTGCCTACAACAAGTTCGAGCCCGTTAATGGGTGAGAGCGTGCCTTTGTAGAATGAACCGGCGAGTTACGATATGATGCGAGGTTAAGTTGAAGAGACGGAGCCGTAGGGAAACCGAGTCTGAATAGGGCGTCTTAGTATTATGTCGTAGACCCGAAACCATGTGACCTACCCATGAGCAGGTTGAAGGTGCGGTAAAAACGCACTGGAGGACCGAACCAGGGCACGTTGAAAAAGTGCTTGGATGACTTGTGGGTAGCGGAGAAATTCCAAACGAACTTGGAGATAGCTGGTTCTCTCCGAAATAGCTTTAGGGCTAGCGTCGACATTAAGATTCTTGGAGGTAGAGCACTGTTTGGGTGAGGGGTCCATCCCGGATTACCAATCTCAGATAAACTCGAATGCCAATGAATTATGGTCGGCAGTCAGACTGCGAGTGCTAAGATCCGTAGTCGAAAGGAAACAGCCCAGACCACCAGCTAAGGTCCCAAAATAATTGTTAAGTGGAAAAAGGATGTGGGGTTGCACAGACAACTAGGATGTTAGCTTAGAAGCGACTATTCATTCAAAGAGTGCGTAATAGCTCACTAGTCGAGTGACCCTGCGCCGAAAAATGTACCAGGGGCTAAAACAATTTACCGAAGCTGTGGATACCTTTTAATGGTATGGTAGGAGAGCGTTCTATGTGTGAAGAAGGTATACCGTGAGGAGTGCTGGAACGCATAGAAGTGAGAATGCCGGTATGAGTAGCGAAAGACAGGTGAGAATCCTGTCCACCGTAAGACTAAGGTTTCCAGGGGAAGGCTCGTCCGCCCTGGGTTAGTCGGGACCTAAGGAGAGACCGAAAGGTGTATCCGATGGACAACAGGTTGATATTCCTGTACTAGAGTATGTAGTGATGGAGGGACGCAGTAGGCTAACTAAAGCGTGCGATTGGAAGTGCACGTCTAAGCAGTGAGGTGTGAATTGAGTTAAATGCTTAGTTCTATAACATTGAGCTGTGATGGGGAGCGAAGTTTAGTAGCGAAGTTAGTGATGTCACACTGCCAAGAAAAGCTTCTAGCGTTAAACATACTCTACCCGTACCGCAAACCGACACAGGTAGTCGAGGCGAGTAGCCTCAGGTGAGCGAGAGAACTCTCGTTAAGGAACTCGGCAAAATGACCCCGTAACTTCGGGAGAAGGGGTGCTGACTTATGTCAGCCGCAGTGAATAGGCCCAAGCAACTGTTTATCAAAAACACAGCTCTCTGCTAAATCGTAAGATGATGTATAGGGGGTGACGCCTGCCCGGTGCTGGAAGGTTAAGAGGAGTGCTTAGCGTAAGCGAAGGTATGAATTGAAGCCCCAGTAAACGGCGGCCGTAACTATAACGGTCCTAAGGTAGCGAAATTCCTTGTCGGGTAAGTTCCGACCCGCACGAAAGGCGTAATGATTTGGGCACTGTCTCAACGAGAGACTCGGTGAAATTTTTAGTACCTGTGAAGATGCAGGTTACCCGCGACAGGACGGAAAGACCCCATGGAGCTTTACTGCAGTTTGATATTGAGTGTCTGTGCCACATGTACAGGATAGGTAGGAGCCATAGATATCGGGACGCCAGTTTCGATGGAGGCGCTGTTGGGATACTACCCTTGTGTTATGGCCACTCTAACCCGGATAGGTGATCCCTATCGGAGACAGTGTCTGACGGGCAGTTTGACTGGGGCGGTCGCCTCCTAAAAAGGTAACGGAGGCGCCCAAAGGTTCCCTCAGAATGGTTGGAAATCATTCGCAGAGTGTAAAGGTATAAGGGAGCTTGACTGCGAGAGCTACAACTCGAGCAGGGACGAAAAGTCAGGGCTTAGTGATCCGGTGGTTCCGTATGGAAGGGCCATCGCTCAACGGATAAAAAGCTACCCTGGGGATAACAGGCTTATCTCCCCCAAGAGTTCACATCGACGGGGAGGTTTGGCACCTCGATGTCGGCTCGTCGCATCCTGGGGCTGTAGTCGGTCCCAAGGGTTGGGCTGTTCGCCCATTAAAGCGGCACGCGAGCTGGGTTCAGAACGTCGTGAGACAGTTCGGTCCCTATCCGTCGCGGGCGTAGGAAATTTGAGAGGATCTGCTCCTAGTACGAGAGGACCAGAGTGGACTTACCGCTGGTGTACCAGTTGTCTCGCCAGAGGCATCGCTGGGTAGCTATGTAGGGAAGGGATAAACGCTGAAAGCATCTAAGTGTGAAACCCACCTCAAGATGAGATTTCCCATAACTATATGTTAGTAAGAGCCCTGAGAGAAGATCAGGTAGATAGGTTAGGAGTGGAAGTTGTGTGAGCAATGGAGCGGACTAATACTAATAGCTCGAGGACTTATCCAAAAAGTAACTGAGGATATTTACAGCTGGTTTAAATTTTGTTAGAATATAGGTATTCAATTTTGAATGTTCATCATTCAGAGTTAAGTGACGATAGCCTAGGAGATACACCTGTACCCATGCCGAACACAGAAGTTAAGCCCTAGAACGCCGGAAGTAGTTGGGGGTTGCCCCCTGTGAGATATGGTAGTCGCTTAGCAAGGTTGAGTCTAGTGGAAACTAGGCTCATTTGGGAGTTTAGCTCAGCTAAGGAGAACGCAAGTTCGACTTTGTCGAAACTGACGCAAGTCAGTGCACGACAGGGATTCAGTGAGTTAAACGACCATTTGGGAGTTTAGCTCAGCTGGGAGAGCATCTGCCTTACAAGCAGAGGGTCAGCGGTTCGATCCCGTTAACTCCCATAGGTCCCGTAGTGTAGCGGTTATCACGTCGCCCTGTCACGGCGAAGATCGCGGGTTCGATTCCCGTCGGGACCGTAGAAACGAAGTTTCTAGTAGATAATGATACGACTCGTTAGCTCAGTTGGTAGAGCAATTGACTTTTAATCAATGGGTCACTGGTTCGAGCCCAGTACGGGTCATTATAGCGGGTTTGGCGGAATTGGCAGACGCACCAGATTTAGGATCTGGCGCTTTACGGCGTGGGGGTTCAAGTCCCTTAACCCGCATAAAAGAATAATAATGAGCCGGCTTAGCTCAGTTGGTAGAGCATCTGATTTGTAATCAGAGGGTCGCGTGTTCAAGTCATGTAGCCGGCATTTTTTTATATAAAGAAACAGATGCGAACGTAGTTCAGTGGTAGAACACCACCTTGCCAAGGTGGGGGTCGCGGGTTCGAATCCCGTCGTTCGCTTGAGGAGGCCGGGGTGGCGGAACTGGCAGACGCACAGGACTTAAAATCCTGCGATTGGTAACGATCGTACCGGTTCGATTCCGGTCCTCGGCATAGACTTAGGTTTGGAGAAGAAGCACCCTTAGCTCAACTGGATAGAGTACCTGACTACGAATCAGGCGGTTAGAGGTTCGACTCCTCTAGGGTGCATGGTCGCAAGACTATGTAGCAATTGAATAGAAACGAGCACCCTTAGCTCAACTGGATAGAGTACCTGACTACGAATCAGGCGGTTAGAGGTTCGACTCCTCTAGGGTGCATAAAGCGTAAGCTTTAGTTCGGGAAGTAGCTCAGCTTGGTAGAGTACTTGGTTTGGGACCAAGGTGTCGCAGGTTCGAATCCTGTCTTCCCGATTTATGGCGGTGTAGCTCAGCTGGCTAGAGCGTCCGGTTCATACCCGGGAGGTCGGGGGTTCGATCCCCTTCGCCGCTATTCTATTGATCTTGTCGGACCTTTAGCTCAGCTGGTTAGAGCTCTCGGCTCATAACCGAGTGGTCGTAGGTTCAAGTCCTACAAGGTCCATAATTAGCTGGAGGATTACCCAAGTCCGGCTGAAGGGAACGGTCTTGAAAACCGTCAGGCGTGTAAACAGCGTGCGTGGGTTCGAATCCCACATCCTCCTTAATATTAACGCGGGATGGAGCAGCTCGGTAGCTCGTCGGGCTCATAACCCGAAGGTCGTAGGTTCAAATCCTGCTCCCGCAATATTTGGCTCGGTAGCTCAGTTGGTAGAGCAATGGATTGAAGCTCCATGTGTCGGCGGTTCGATTCCGTCTCGCGCCATTTTCTTTAATAATAAAGCGGGTGTAGTTTAGTGGTAAAACTACAGCCTTCAAGCTGTTGTCGCGAGTTCGATTCTCGTCACCCGCTTTGAACATTTTGTTCATTACCAAGTTTTTAACTTGGGCGCGTAGCTCAGGTGGTTAGAGCGCACGCCTGATAAGCGTGAGGTCGGTGGTTCAGAGTCCACTCGTGCCCATTTTGGAGAATTACTCAAGAGGCTGAAGAGGACGGTTTTGCTAAATCGTTAGGTCGGGTAACCGGCGCGGGGGTTCGAATCCCCCATTCTCCGTAGTGAATCAAGTTAGCTTTCTAGCTAACTTTTTTTGTTACTGATACATCAATAGAAATAAAAATTGTAACAAAGGCGTAACATAAAATCTTTCATTTTTCTGTTATACTAGTTAGTGTCTTATATGAAGGAGTCTTTTATTTTATGAAGAAAAAAATTATTAACGACTATTTTACTTAGTACAGTTGCTTTATCACAAGTAGGTACAGTTATTTCTGTAGGAGCTGATTCTACTGATGATAAAATTGCTACACAAGATAGTAAGATTGCTGATTTGAGTTCAAAAGAACAAAGCGCTCAAGCAGAAGTTGATCAAATTCAATCTCAAGTTTCTGAAATCAAAAAACAACAAGAAACTCTTAAAGCTGAAAATGATCGTTTGAATGAAGAGTCTGCTAAACTTTCTGCAGAGATTGAAGAGCTTTCTAAGAATATTGTTGCTCGTCAAGAATCATTGGCAAACCAAGCACGTAGTGCTCAAACAACTGGAACTGCTACAAGTTACATTAACGCCATTGTAAGTTCTGGTTCTTTAACTGAAGCTATTTCTCGTGTTTCTGCAATGAATGAGATTGCTAGTGCGAATAACAAAATGTTGGAAGAGCAAAAGCGTGATAAAGAAGATATCGATGCTAAGCAAAAAGAAAACAATGAAGCAATCAACACTGTTATTGCCAACCAACAGAAATTAGATGAAGATGCGCAAGCGTTGACAACTAAAGAAGCTGAGTTGAAGGTTGCACAATTGAATTTGGCGGCTGAAAAATCAACTGCAGAAAATGAAAAGAATGCTTTACTTGCAGAGAAAGCGGCAGCAGAGAAAGCGGCAGCTGAAGCAGCCGCAGCTGAAGCAGCTTACCGTGCACAACAAGAAGAACAGCGTAAGGCTGTAGAAGCATCTGCTAATACTAACTTGCAAGCACAAGTGCAAGCTGCTACTCAAACACCTGTAGCTGAAGCAGCACAACCTCAAGCAACTGTTGCAACTCCTGCTGCAGCACCAGCAGTTCAAACTCAAACAGTTTCTACACCAGCAGCAACTAGTCGTCCAACATACAGCACGTCTGCAAGTTCATACCCAGTAGGTGAATGTACTTGGGGTGTTAAAGTATTGGCACCTTGGGCTGGCGATTACTGGGGTAATGGAGCACAGTGGGCTGCAAGTGCCGCAGCAGCTGGATTCCGTACTGGTAGCCAACCACAAGTTGGAGCTATTGCATGTTGGAATGACGGTGGATATGGACACGTAGCGGTTGTTACAGCTGTTCAATCTACTACAAGTATCCAAGTATCTGAATCTAACTACTTAGGTATCCGTAGCATTGGGAACTACCGTGGATGGTTCAACCCAGTGAATGCACAAGGATCAGTTACTTATATCTATCCAAACTAAAAAATTAAAACACTCACTTTTAGTGGGTGTTTTTTACTATAGTTACTATTTTAATTTTTGATGGATTATGGATTGAAAAATCATGTAAAAAGCGTTACAATGGGTAAAGAGAAGATTTGTACATTTGTACATTGTGGTTAATTTTATGTGGAGGAAATCATGTCGTTTTCGGATTTAATGCTGTTTGCTTTATCTTCTAACCAAGATTTGGCTGAACGTGTCTCTAAGGAGATGGGATTGCCACTTGGTAAGTCGACCGTACGTCAATTTTCAGATGGGGAAATCCAAGTCAATATTGAGGAGTCTATTCGTGGTAAAGAGGTGTATATTCTTCAATCTACGAGCTCTCCTGTAAATGATAATTTAATGGAAATTTTGATCATGGTAGACGCCTTAAAACGTGCCAGTGCTCAAACCATTAATGTAGTGATGCCTTATTATGGTTATGCTCGTCAAGACCGTAAAGCTCGTGCTCGTGAGCCGATTACATCCAAATTGGTTGCCAATATGTTAGAGATTGCTGGTGTGGATCGCCTTTTAACCATTGATTTGCATGCGGCTCAGATTCAAGGGTTCTTTGATATTCCAGTGGATCATTTGATGGGGGCTCCATTGATTGCAGACTACTTTGAACGTCGTGGCATGATTGGTTCTGACTATGTGGTAGTCAGTCCGGACCACGGTGGTGTGACGCGTGCTCGTAAGCTAGCTGAATTTTTGAAAACACCGATCGCCATCATTGATAAACGTCGGAGTGTTGATAAAATGAACACCAGCGAAGTCATGAACATCATTGGGAATGTCGAAGGGAAAACTTGTATCCTGATCGATGATATGATTGATACTGCGGGAACAATTTGCCACGCTGCGGATGCACTTGCTGAAGCAGGAGCTGTAGAAGTTTATGCAAGTTGTACGCACCCTGTATTATCTGGTCCAGCCATGGACAATATTCAGAAATCAGCAATTAAGAAGTTGGTGGTATTGGATACCATCTTCCTATCTGAAGAGCGCTTAATTGATAAAATTGAACAAATCTCCATCGCAAAACTATTGGCAGAAGCGATTATCCGCATCCATGAAAAACGTCCTTTGTCTCCTCTATTTGAAATTGGAAATGCGAAAAAATCTTAAAAAGCAGGAGGTTTGTAAAAAAAGAGGTTGTAGAAAGCCTCTTTTTTTAAGAAAAGGAAAGATATGTTTTTTTCAACTGGTTAAAAAAAGAAAGTAAGATAAAAAAATCAGAGGGAGGAGTTGCTGAAGGAAGCACAAAAAATGAGGATAGATTGGATCCTTGTCTACCTAAAAAGACCTTGCCAAAAGAGTGGTGTAGTCAAATAGAGTAAGGAAAAATGCCTTAGAAAAATCAAATAGTTTGTTTCCTAAAAAAATTAAAAAAATTTTTAAAAATTAGCTAAAAAATTTGTTGACAGATATATGATATAGTAGTATACTTAAACTAGTTACGAAGTAACGAAATATTTTTAAAATGAAAAAAGGAGATAAAACAATGAAAAAAGTTTTATTATCATCAGTAGCAGCACTTGCTGTATTTGCAGCAGCAACTCCAGTATTTGCAAACAACCAAGGTCAAAATTATGAAGACCCAGCTACAGAACTTAAATCATCAGATCTTTTTGACGGATCAGAAACTGGTCTTACTCAAAAAGCTAAAGACGGTCTTAACAATGTTGATGCTGATTCAACTAAAGACAAATTTAAAGCAGCTGGTGAAGAATTGAAACCTGTACCAGGTAAACCAGGTGAATTCGTAGTTGAAGGTTCAGCTAAAGAAGCAGGTAAAGAAGCAGCTAAAGAAGCTAAAAAAGAAGAAGGAAAAGCTCCAGCAGCAGCAGGACAAAAAACTCTTCCAAAAACAAGCGCAGTTAAATAATTAAATTATTAATTAGCTCATAAAAATACACTGGGTCCTTGGGCTCAGTGTATTTTTTAGAAAAAAACGAATACTTAGGAGAGTTCTAATTTATGAAACGAGCAGAGAAACAGACGACTTCAAAAGGAAAAGGATTGGGAATTCTCTTTGCCTTAGTAGCCGTTGTAGCACTTGTTCTTGGGTTTATTTTCTTCAATCCATTTGGTAAACAAAAATCCACATCGACACATCAGGAAACTGCGAAATCTACAAGTGGTTCGACTAGTTCTAAACAAGAGGTAAAATATACCCCTAGTCAAGAGGAGAAAGATTACTTAGCAAATCGTTTTGCTCAATTTACTGCAGTCAATCCAGAGACGATTGCTTATGTTTATGCTCCTGGTACGGAGTTAGATGAGCCAGTAGTTCAAACAGGTGATAATGCTACTTACTTTGGATAAAGACCTTTTGAAGGTGGCTATCAACCTATCTTAGGGACAGTCTTTATGGATATGGACAATCAGAAAAGACTTTTAGTGATCGGTTGACTTGGTTATTTCGGTCATGCTCGTGGGAGCAGGTTGCAGGGATCATCGGATGTTTAACGATGTTAACTTCTATGATAGCAGGAGTACTTTTGATCAACATCCTTATGTAGTGATTGAAACACCTGAGCGTAAAATATTATCTATGAAGCTAATGTGTCTGGTCATTGTTCCTGAAGACAACTGCTTTCTACCGTACAACCTTTTAAAGGATGATCGAGATTTCACTGACCCAATTGGATCATAACTATCAGAATGCGAGAAACAAAAGAATCCAACATATTAAAATCAAAAGCTTCTGATAAGTATCTAGTCTTGTCTACTTGTCGTGAAGAAGATGAAACGATCCGTTCAATCTCTACCTTCGTCAGATTCCGGATTCAGAAATGAAATGATTTTTTAGCGAAACATGGTGATCAGTTGAATTATGTTGCAACACGTGGTCAAGAATAGAAAAAGATTTGGTAAAATTTATTCAATGAGAGGATTTAGCATGTGCTAAGTCCTTTTTTTGATGAGAAAGGTCATTATTGTATCATTTTAGTTGGGACTAGCCCCTTTTTTTGCGATGCTTTTTCCATTTATAGTATAATGGTGATAGAACTTTTTTTGGAGGTGGCTATGGATTTAACAAAACGGTTTTAATCAAAAATTTGAATCGAATCGAGATTTCTTTGATTCGTCAGTTTGACCAAGCCATTTCTTCTATTCCAGGTGTCTTTACGTTTGACCTTGGGTGAACCAGATTTTACGACACCAGATCATGTAAAGGAAGCGAAAAAGCGACTATTGATTCCAACCAGAGTCATTATACGGGGATGAGTGGCTTTGCTAGCTCTACGTGAAGCTGCTAGTCAGTTTGTAGCTGAAAAAAATATAATCTACAGTATCGACCAGAGGATGAAATTTTTGGTTACTATTGGGGCAACGGAGGCCCTTTCTGCGACCTTGACCGCTATATTGGAACCGGGAGATGTGGTGCTCTTACCAGCACCAGCTTATCCTGGTTACGAACCTATTATTAAACTGATGGGGGCTAGTGTCGTCGAAATCGATACGACAGACAATCACTTTACCCTCAGCCCAGAGGCTTTAGAAAAGGCTATAGAAGAGCAAGGAGATCGCGTCAAGGCGGTTATTCTCAACTATCCCAGCTAATCCGACAGGGTGTCACCTACTCTAAGGAGCAGATGCAGGATTTGGCTAGTGTCTTGAAAGAAATATGAAGTTTTTTTGTCGTTTGTGATGAAGTTTATTCAGAGCTAACCTATACAGGTCAGCCTCACGTTTCCTTAGGATCCTATCTACGGGACCAAGCTATTATTATCAATGGCTTATCTAAGTCTCATGCTATGACAGGCTGGAGACTCGGTTTTATCTTTGCGCCGGCTTCCTTGACAGCTCAATTAATCAAGAGTCATCAGTACTTGGTGACTGCAGCGGGGACCATGAACCAGTATGCAGCCATTGAAGCCTTAACGGTTGGTAAAGATGACGCAGAGCCGATGAAACGGGAATACATAGAGCGTCGAGATTATATCATCAAAGAAATGTCTGCCATGGGCTTTGATATTATCCGCCCGGATGGGGCCTTCTATATTTTTGCTAAGATCCCACAAGGATATCTTCAAAATTCCTTCGATTTTTTGAAGCTCCTAGCCCAAGAAAAGGCTGTTGCCTTTATCCCAGGAATGGCTTTTGGCCCATATGGAGAAGGCTATGTGCGCTTGTCTTATGCAGCAAGTATGGAAGTGATCCAAGAAGCGATGAGTCGGTTGAAGGAGTTTATGAAAGAACATGCTGGAGAGCATTGAAAGTCGTGGCATCGTCCTCTACCATCGGGATTACCGAGAGGATGATAAGCTGGTTAAAATCTTTACAGAGCAAGTTGGCAAGCTCATGTTTTTCGTGAAACATGCCAATCGTTCTCGGTTGAATTCTATGATCCAACCGTTGACTTTAGCGGATATGTATCTGAAAATTAATGATGACGGACTCAGCTATATCGAAGATATTCATGAGGTTCAAAGTTTCCAAGGGATTAATCAAGATCTTTTTCGTCTTTCCTACGCAACCTATATACTGGCCTTGGCAGATGCTAGTATACAGGATCGTCAACCTGATCCAGCTTTATTTGCTTTTTTAGAGCAGACCTTACAGTTGATGGATCGGGGCTTGGATTATGAAATCTTGACCAATATTTTTGAAATGCAGATTTTATCCCGATTTGGTGTTGCCTTAAACGTCCATGAGTGTTGTGTCTGTCATCGAGTGGGGCTACCTTTTGATTTTTCATTCCGCTTGGGTGGTGTCCTTTGCCCAGATCATTATGATCGTGACGAAAGACGGGCCCACTGGGATCCAAACGCCCTCTATTTGCTGGATCGTTTTCAAGCTGTGAAATTTGGTGAGTTAGAGACGATTTCCATCCATGATGCGATGAAGAAAGAGTTGAGAAAGTGCCTAGACCAACTCTATGATGAATATGTAGGCATTCATCTAAAAGCTAAGAAATTTATTGATTCCCTGGGAAGCTGGGGAGAGATCTTAAAAGATCAGTCTGGAGGTAAGAAATGAAAAAAATTGCAGTTGATGCAATGGGTGGAGATCATGCTCCACAGGCCCTGGTAGAAGGGGTCAATCAAGCCATACAAGAATTTAAGGATATTGAAGTCATTTTGTACGGAGATGAGGCTAAAATTAAGCAATACTTGACAGCAACTGAACGGGTATCCATCGTCCATACGGATGAGAAAATCAACTCAGATGATGAGCCAACTCGTGCGATTCGTCGGAAAAAGCAAGCCAGCATGGTCTTAGCAGCGCATGCAGTTAAGAATGGGGAAGCGGATGCGATGCTTTCTGCAGGAAATACAGGAGCTCTTCTTGCCTCTGGTTACTTCATCGTCGGTCGGATCAAGGTCATCGATCGTCCAGGTTTGATGTCGACTCTTCCTACCCTTGATGGGAAGGGCTATGATATGTTGGATCTGGGGGCAAATGCTGAAAATACGCCAACACACTTGCACCAATATGCGATTATGGGAGCCTATTATGCAGAGAATGTCCGTGGCATTAAGCGACCTCGTATCGGTCTCTTAAATAACGGAACAGAGGAAAGCAAGGGGGGATCCCCTACGCAAGGAGACCTATCAATTATTAGCAGCGGATCCTTCTCTTAATTTTGTAGGAAATGTGGAAGCGCGTGACTTGATGGATGGAGTTGCTGACGTCATTGTGACAGATGGATTTACAGGAAATGCTGTCCTTAAGACTATGGAAGGAACTGCTCTGGGCCTCTTTAAACAGTTGAAAACGGTCCTTAGTGGTGGTGGCTTGAAAGCTAAGATTGGAGCCTTTCTCTTGAAGAATGATCTACGAGGTTTGAAAAAGACCTTGGATTATTCAGATGTTGGAGGTGCAGTCTTGTTTGGCTTTGCAAGCCCCTGTCGTGAAAACCCATGGTTCTAGTGATGCCAAGGCAGTCTATAGCACGATTCGCCAGATCCGGACCATGTTGGAAACAGATGTTATCCGTAAATCTGTGGTTGAATTATCAGAATTGGAGGAAGAGAAATGAGTCGTCATCAAGAAATTTTTAAACTAGTTGAAGGGTTGATTAAAGATCATAAGGGATCTGAGTATGAGGTTACTTTGGATTTGGACTTTACGAAAAGGACTTGGAAGTAGATTCCGTTGATCTCATGGAATACATTATTTATTTGGAAGAAGCCTACCAAATTGATATCCCAGATAAGGACATTGATGCCATGGCAACTGTTGGAGATATGGTAGACTACGTTTTGAAGAAAACAAGCAAATAAAGTTCGGTTTTTACGAATAAATAAGCATCTAAAAATAAGAGGTTGAATCTTTTTGATTCAATCTCTTATTATTTTTTTGTTACAAGCAAATAAGATACGGATTTAACTTGAAAAAACAACCTCTCTGTGATACACTGAAAGGGATAAAAGATGAAAGGCGAACAAGAAGATGTCCGATCAATTAATTTATACGGGGAAAGCAAAAGATATTTATAGTACAGAAGACGAATATGTGATTAAGTCCGTTTATAAGGACCAGGCCACCATGCTGAATGGAGCTCGCAAAGAGACCATTGAGGGGAAAGGTGTGCTCAACAATCAGATTTCGTCTCTTATTTTTGAAAAATTGAATGCTGCGGGTGTAGCGACTCACTTTATCGAACGTATTTCAGATACCGAACAATTGAATAAGAAGGTTACCATCATTCCTTTGGAGGTTGTTCTTCGTAATGTGACGGCGGGTTCTTTTTCTAAACGTTTTGGCGTTGAAGAAGGTTTGGATCTGGAAACTCCAATCGTTGAATTTTACTACAAGAATGATGAGTTGGATGATCCATTCATCAATGATGAGCATGTCAAGTTCTTGGATATTGCCAATGATGAGCAAATTGCTTATATCAAGGAAGAAACGCGTCGTATCAATGAGTTGCTGAAAGATTGGTTTGCACAAATTGGTCTTCGCTTGATTGACTTCAAATTGGAATTTGGTTTTGATAAGGATGGCAAGATTATCTTGGCAGATGAATTCTCACCAGATAACTGCCGTCTTTGGGATGCAGAAGGGCACCATATGGACAAGGATGTTTTCCGTAGGGACTTGGGCAGTCTGACAGATGTGTACAAGGTTGTGTTGGAAAAATTACAGAGCTTGAAGTAACCTGTTTGAAAGGAAAAACCTTCGTCTTCGATAACTTATTTGAATAGAAATAAAGGAACTAAAATGGATAAACGTATTTTTCGTTGAGAAAAAAAAGCTGATTTTTCGTGTGAAATCGGACTCTTTAGTAAAAGAATTACAGCATAATCTTCAGTTGAAAACCTTGAAGGATCTTCGGATTGTTCAGGTTTACGATGTCTTTAATTTGGCAGAGGATTTGTTTGCGCGTGCGGAAAAACATATTTTTTCAGAGCAGGTGACCGATACTGTTTTGGATGAAGATGCGGTTCAGGCTGATCTTGAGAACTATGCTTTCTTTGCCATTGAAAGCTTGCCTGGTCAATTTGACCAACGGGCAGCATCTTCACAAGAAGCTTTGCTGTTGTTGGGTAGTTCAAATGATGTAACAGTGAATACAGCACAATTGTACTTGGTTAACAAGGATATTGATGCGAATGAGTTGGAAGCTGTCAAAAACTACCTTTTGAACCCAGTGGATTCTCGTTTCAAAGATATCACTGTTGGCATTGCGAAACAGGATTTCTCTGAGTCTGACAAGACCATTCCAAGCTTGGATTTCTTTGAAAGCTATACGGCAGAAGATTTGCACAGTATAAGGCTGACCAAGGGTTGGCCATGGAAGTGGATGACCTTCTCTTCATTCAAGATTACTTCAAATCTATTGGACGTGTACCAACTGAGACTGAACTTAAGGTTTTGGATACTTACTGGTCTGACCACTGTCGTCACACGACTTTCGAAACTGAGTTGAAAAATATCGACTTCTCGGCTTCTAAATTTGAAAAACAATTGCAAGCGACTTATGACAAGTATATTGCCATGCGTGATGAGTTGGGACGTACAGAAAAACCTCAAACCTTGATGGATATGGCGACTATTTTTGGCCGTTATGAGCGTGCTAATGGTCGTTTGGATGACATGGAAGTGTCTGATGAAATCAATGCCTGCTCAGTTGAAATTGAAGTGGATGTCAATGGTGTCAAAGAACCATGGCTTCTCATGTTCAAGAATGAAACCCACAACCACCCAACGGAAATTGAACCATTTGGTGGAGCGGCTACTTGTATCGGTGGTGCCATTCGTGACCCATTGTCAGGGCGTTCCTACGTTTACCAAGCCATGCGTATCTCAGGTGCTGGTGATATTACAGCTCCAATTTCAGAAACACGTGCTGGTAAATTGCCACAACAGGTCATTTCTAAAACAGCGGCTCACGGTTATTCTTCGTATGGTAACCAGATTGGTCTTGCAACGACCTACGTTCGTGAGTATTTCCACCCAGGCTTTGTAGCTAAACGCATGGAGTTGGGTGCCGTTGTCGGTGCTGCTCCTAAGGAAAATGTAGTCCGTGAAAAACCGGAAGCCGGTGATGTGATTATTCTACTTGGTGGGAAGACTGGACGTGATGGTGTCGGTGGTGCGACAGGATCTTCTAAGGTTCAAACAGTTGAGTCTGTAGAGACTGCTGGAGCTGAGGTTCAAAAAGGGAATGCCATCGAAGAACGCAAGATTCAACGTCTTTTCCGTAATGGGGATGTGACCCGTCTGATCAAGAAATCAAATGACTTTGGTGCTGGTGGTGTCTGTGTGGCTATCGGTGAATTGGCAGATGGTCTTGAAATTGATCTAGACAAAGTGCCATTGAAATACCAAGGTTTGAACGGTACAGAAATTGCCATCTCTGAATCTCAAGAACGGATGGCTGTCGTGGTTCGTCCAGAAGATGTAGATGCCTTCGTCGCAGCATGTAACAAAGAAAATATTGATGCTGTTGTCGTTGCAACAGTGACGGAGAAACCAAATCTTGTCATGCACTGGAATGGTGAAACCATCGTTGATTTGGAACGTCGTTTCCTTGATACAAACGGTGTACGTGTGGTTGTAGATGCTAAGGTGGTTGACAAGGATGTCAAGCTTCCAGAAGAACGTCAAACATCTGCTGAAACCCTTGAAGCGGATACTCTTGAAGTCTTGGCTGACCTGAACCATGCCAGTCAAAAAGGTTTACAAACCATCTTTGATAGCTCGGTTGGTCGTTCAACAGTCAATCACCCACTTGGTGGTCGCTACCAAATCACACCAACGGAAGCTTCTGTACAGAAATTGCCAGTCCAACATGGCGTGACAACAACTGCTTCTGTTATAGCGCAAGGGTTCAACCCTTATATCGCCGAATGGTCTCCATATCATGGTGCGGCTTATGCAGTCATCGAAGCAACCGCTCGTTTGGTTGCTGCTGGTGCCAACTGGTCTAAGGCTCGCTTCTCTTATCAAGAGTACTTCGAGCGGATGGATAAACAAGCAGAGCGTTTTGGTCAACCAGTAGCAGCTCTTCTTGGATCCATTGAAGCTCAGATTCAACTTGGTTTGCCATCTATCGGTGGGAAAGACTCGATGTCTGGTACCTTTGAAGAATTGACCGTACCACCAACCTTAGTTGCTTTTGGGGTGACGACTGCAGATAGCCGTAAGATTCTTTCTCCAGAATTCAAAGCTGCTGGTGAAAATATTTACTACATTCCTGGTCAAGCTTTGGCACAAGAAATTGACTTTGAACTCATAAAGTCTAACTTTGCTCAATTTGAAGCCATCCAAGCTGACCACAAAGTGACATCCACATCAGCTGTTAAATATGGTGGTGTGGTTGAAGCTCTTGCACTTGCAACATTTGGTAACCATATCGGAGCAAATGTCGAATTAGCTGACCTTGACACTAGCTTGACAGCCCAATTGGGTGGATTCGTCTTCACATCGCCTGAAGAAATTGCAGGTGTTGCCAAGATCGGACAAACAGTAGCTGACTTTACACTAGTTGTCAACGGTGTAACGCTTGATGGACACAAACTTGACAGTGCCTTCCAAGGTAAATTGGAAGAGGTTTACCCAACGGAATTTGCACAGGCAACTGAGTTGGAAGAAGTACCTGCTGTGGCATCAGATGCTGTGATCAAAGCAAAAGAAACAGTTGAGACACCAGTGGTTTACATCCCAGTATTCCCAGGTACCAACTCAGAATATGACTCCGCTAAGGCCTTTGAAAAAGAAGGTGCCAAAGTCAACTTGGTACCATTTGTCACACTCAACGAAGAAGCGATTGTCAAGTCTGTTGACACCATGGTTAACAACGTTGAAAAAGCCAACATTATCTTCTTTGCAGGTGGATTCTCAGCAGCGGATGAACCAGATGGATCAGCTAAATTTATCGTTAACATCTTGCTCAATGAAAAAGTTCGTTCGGCTATTGATAGCTTCATCGAACGCGGAGGCTTGATCATCGGTATCTGTAATGGATTCCAAGCTCTTGTCAAATCAGGTCTCCTTCCATACGGTAACTTTGAAGATGCAAGCAGTACCAGTCCAACCCTCTTCTACAATGATGCCAATCAACACGTGGCTAAGATGGTAGAAACACGTATTGCCAATACTAACTCACCATGGCTTGCTGGAGTAGAAGTTGGAGACATCCACGCTATCCCAGTATCACACGGTGAAGGGAAGTTTGTCGTGACAGCTGAGGAATTCGCAGAGCTTCGTGACAATGGTCAAATCTTTAGCCAATATGTTGACTTTGACGGTAAACCAAGCATGGATTCAAAATACAATCCTAACGGATCTGTCAATGCCATCGAAGGAATTACCAGCAAGAACGGTCAAATTATCGGGAAGATGGGTCACTCAGAACGTTTTGAAGACGGTCTCTTCCAAAATATTCCAGGAAATAAAGATCAACATCTCTTTGCATCAGCGGTTCAATACTTTACTGGAAAATAAAAGGTATACAAAATGACATACGAAGTTAAATCTCTTAATGAAGAGTGTGGAGTCTTTGGGATTTGGGGACATCCAGACGCAGCAAAACTCACCTATTTTGGTCTTCACAGTCTCCAGCACCGGGGACAAGAGGGTGCAGGAATCCTGGCTAATGACCAAGGGACCTTGAGACGTCATCGGGATACAGGTCTGCTTTCAGAAGTCTTTCGGAATCCATTAAATCTGGAGAAATTGACAGGATCTTCTGCTATTGGACATGTTCGCTATGCGACAGCGGGGGAAGCGTCTGTGGATAACATCCAACCCTTCCTCTTCCGCTTTCACGATGCGCAGTTTGGTCTGGCCCATAATGGGAATTTGACTAATGCCCAATCGCTCAAATCGGAATTAGAAAAAAATGGAGCCATCTTTAGCTCGACCTCTGACTCAGAAATTCTGGCCCACTTGATCCGTCGGAGCCACAACCCTTCCTTTATGGGGAAAATCAAGGAAGCACTCAATACGGTCAAAGGTGGATTTGCTTATCTGATGTTGTTTGAAGATAAGCTGATCGCAGCTCTAGACCCAAATGGCTTCCGTCCTCTTTCCATCGGGAAAATGGCAAATGGTGCCTTGGTTGTTTCTTCTGAAACCTGTGCCTTTGAGGTGATTGGGGCAGAATGGATTCGAGATGTGCATCCTGGTGAGCTCGTGATCTTTGATGAAAATGGCATTACCTATGATCGCTATACGGATGATACTCAACTAGCAATTTGTTCTATGGAGTATATCTATTTTGCTCGTCCTGATTCCAATATCCAAGGGGTCAACGTCCATACGGCTCGCAAGCGGATGGGCGCTCAGTTGGCACGAGAATTTAAGAACCAGGCAGATATTGTAGTGGGGGTTCCCAACTCCTCTCTCAGTGCGGCCATGGGCTTTGCAGAAGAATCCGGTCTGCCAAATGAAATGGGCTTGATCAAGAATCAGTATGTTCAACGGACCTTTATCCAACCGACTCAGGAATTGCGGGAGCAAGGAGTGCGGATGAAGCTCTCTGCCGTATCTGGGGTCGTGAAAGGCAAACGGGTCGTCATGATTGATGATTCCATTGTACGTGGAACGACCTCTCGTCGGATTGTGAAATTGTTGAAAGAAGCAGGGGCTACCGAAGTCCATGTGGCAATTGCCAGTCCAGCTCTGGCTTATCCATGTTTCTACGGAATTGATATTCAGAGCCGCGAGGAGCTGATCGCAGCCAACCATACAGTAGAGGAAACCTGTGAGATTATCGGTGCGGACAGCCTGACCTACTTGTCCATTGATGGCTTGATTGATTCTATTGGTATTGATACCGATGCACCAAATGGTGGTCTTTGTGTAGCTTACTTCGATGGGAAATACCCAACACCTTTATATGACTACGAAGAACGCTATTTGGAAAGCTTGAATGAGCAGACCTCCTTTTATTAGGAATTTTTGTAAATGTATCTGATCAATCACAGTAGACTCTAGGAAGAGAAAAAGGAATAAACAAATGACAAACAAAAATGCTTACGCGCAGTCTGGCGTAGATGTTGAAGCGGGTTATGAAGTTGTTGAACGGATCAAAAAACACGTAGCACGTACAGAACGTGCGGGTGTTATGGGAGCTCTTGGTGGTTTCGGTGGTATGTTTGACCTTTCAAAAACAGGTGTCAAAGAGCCAGTTTTGATTTCAGGGACGGATGGTGTCGGAACTAAGCTCATGTTAGCTATCAAGTATGACAAACACGATACCATTGGTCAAGACTGTGTGGCTATGTGTGTCAACGATATCATCGCTGCAGGTGCAGAGCCCCTCTACTTCTTGGATTATGTCGCAACTGGTAAAAATGAACCAGCTAAACTAGAACAAGTCGTTGCTGGTGTGGCTGAAGGTTGTGTACAAGCAGGTGCAGCCCTCATCGGTGGGGAAACTGCTGAAATGCCTGGTATGTATGGCGAAGACGACTATGACTTGGCTGGGTTTGCTGTTGGTGTTGCTGAAAAATCTCAAATCATCGACGGTTCAAAAGTAGCAGAAGGCGATGTAATTCTTGGACTTGCCTCAAGCGGTATCCACTCAAATGGTTACTCACTCGTGCGTCGTATCTTTGCGGATTACACAGGTGAAGAAGTCCTCCCAGAATTGGAAGGCAAGAAACTTAAAGACGTTCTTTTGGAACCAACTCGTATCTACGTCAAAGCTGCTTTGCCACTCATCAAAGAAGAATTGGTCAACGGGATCGCCCACATCACAGGTGGTGGTTTCATCGAAAATGTACCACGTATGTTCTCAGATGACTTGGCTGCTGAAATTGACGAAAGCAAAGTGCCAGTTCTTCCGATTTTCAAAGCCCTTGAAAAATATGGCCAAATCAAACACGAAGAAATGTTTGAAATCTTCAACATGGGAATTGGTCTCATGCTTGCGGTCAAACCAGAAAATGTGGAACGTGTCAAAGAACTTCTTGATGAACCTGTTTATGAAATCGGTCGAATTGTGAAGAAAGATGGCGCAAGTGTGGTGATAAAGTAATGGTGATATCACCATTTTATACGGAGAAATTGTAGAAAGGAGTGTTTAGTTAGCAAGCCTAACTGAACACGGGACTCATTTTCTAGGAAAAAAGAGAAATCATTTTGTGTGCAAGCACCCATCAATGATTTCCTATTTTTCTACGAAACTGTTCGGCTAGCCGAAACGTCCCTTTGTGTCGAATATGAAAATCGCTGTATTTGCCTCTGGCAACGGCTCAAACTTTCAGGTGATTGCGGAACAATTTCCAGTAGAATTTGTCTTTTCAGATCACCGGAATGCCTATGTCTTAGAACGTGCAGAAAAGCTTGGGGTTTTAACCTATGCCTTTGAACTCAAGGAGTTTGAGAACAAGGCTGACTATGAAGGAGCCATCGTCGAGCTCTTGGATGAACACCAGATTGACCTAGTTTGTTTAGCTGGTTACATGAAAATCGTCGGACCAACCTTGCTAGCAGCTTATGAAGGCCGTATCATCAATATTCATCCAGCCTATCTTCCAGAATTTCCAGGTGCTCATGGCATTCAGGATGCTTGGAATGCGGGTGTGGACCAGTCTGGCGTGACCATTCACTGGGTGGATTCGGGTGTTGATACCGGCAAGGTCATCAAGCAAATCCGTGTACCGCGCCTTGAAGGGGATACCCTTGATACTTTCGAAACTCGCATCCACGAAACAGAGTACAAGCTCTACCCAGAAGTGCTGGATAGCTTTGGAGTGGGGAGGAAAAGAAATATTATAGAGTAGGATATATCTATGAAAAATAATTTAATTACAGCAGAAGAAGTAAAAAATGCGCTCGGAATAGACAGTTTTAGAAATCTATCGAAAGATAAGGTTATGGAGTTTGTTTCCCTTATTCCGAGTATGGATAAAGATCTAGCGATGCAGATAGTAGAACAGTTTCCATCTTACGCGGAGTATTCTCAAAATATAGTTAGCGGTTTAAATCAACTGTGTGAGAAAGCTTTGGAAAAAAATGAAGTAAGTTCTCAAAAATCTATTGAAGCATATCAAACAGTTTTAAATAGTTTATCGGAATTGTTACAACAAGAGTATATTTCTGTTGATGAGAGGAAATATATCACAGAAAAGATGATTGAAGTAGCAGATAAGGTAGCAGTAAAGGATTCTGAGAATAAAGAATTTATTGAGAAAGTAATCAAATACGGTGGATATGTTGCTGCTGGAGCTCTTGTATTAGGGGCGGCAATTCTAGGAGTTAACATCAAGGGGAAAGGTTTACCTAAATTAAATTAGGAGCAACTATCTGCAGGACTATAGAAAGAAAATATCAAAAACGATTTGCTTAAGAAAAGAAAGGAAAAACATGACTAAACGCGCCTTAATCAGCGTCTCAGACAAAGCGGGCATTGTTGAATTTGCCCAAGAACTTAAAAAACTTGGTTGGGATATCATCTCAACAGGTGGTACCAAAGTTGCCCTTGACAATGCTGGGGTGGAGACCATTACAATTGATGATGTGACGGGTTTCCCAGAAATGATGGACGGTCGTGTCAAGACCCTTCACCCAAATATCCATGGTGGGCTCCTCGCTCGTCGTGACCTCGATAGCCACCTTCAAGCGGCTAAGGACAATAATATCGAATTGATTGACCTTGTTGTGGTCAACCTTTACCCATTTAAGGAAACCATCCTTAAACCAGATGTGACTTATGCTGACGCGGTGGAGAACATCGATATCGGTGGCCCATCTATGCTTCGTTCAGCAGCGAAAAACCACGCTAGCGTAACGGTTGTGGTAGACCCTGCTGATTATGCTGTGGTGCTTGACGAATTGGCAGCCAACGGCGAAACAAGTTACGAAACTCGCCAACGGTTGGCAGCTAAAGTATACCGTCACACAGCTTCATACGACGCCTTGATCGCAGAATACTTCACAGCTCAAGTGGGTGAAAGTAAACCTGAAAAACTTACTTTGACTTATGATCTCAAGCAAGCCATGCGTTACGGGGAAAACCCTCAACAAGACGCAGACTTCTACCAAAAGGCCTTGCCAACGGATTACTCCATTGCATCAGCTAAACAGCTCAACGGGAAAGAATTGTCCTTTAACAATATCCGTGACGCGGATGCTGCTATCCGTATTATCCGTGATTTCAAAGACCGTCCAACCGTTGTGGCTTTGAAACATATGAACCCATGTGGGATTGGTCAAGCTGATGATATTGAAACTGCTTGGGACTACGCTTATGAGTCTGACCCAGTATCCATCTTCGGTGGAATCGTCGTTCTCAACCGTGAGGTGGACGCTACGACGGCCCAAAAAATGCATGGAGTCTTCCTTGAAATCATCATTGCACCAAGCTACACAGACGAAGCGCTTGAAATCTTGACAACTAAGAAGAAAAACTTGCGTATCCTTGCCTTGCCATTTGACGCTCAAGATGCTAGCGAAGTGGAAGCAGAATACACTGGTGTTGTTGGTGGTCTCCTCGTTCAAAACCAAGACGTTGTCAAAGAAAGTCCAGCTGACTGGCAAGTAGTGACCAAACGCCAACCAACTGAAACAGAAGCGACAGCTCTTGAGTTTGCTTGGAAAGCTATCAAGTACGTCAAATCAAATGGGATCATCGTGACCAACGACCACATGACACTTGGTGTTGGCCCAGGTCAAACCAATCGTGTGGCATCTGTCCGCATCGCTATTGACCAAGCTAAAGACCGTCTTGACGGCGCTGTGCTTGCTTCAGATGCCTTCTTCCCATTTGCAGATAACGTTGAAGAAATCGCTAAAGCAGGGATCAAGGCTATCATCCAACCAGGTGGATCAGTACGTGACCAAGAGTCAATCGAAGCTGCTGATAAATATGGCTTGACCATGATCTTTACAGGTGTTCGTCACTTCAGACATTAATCTAAAAAGGCACTCATCGATGGATGAGCGCCTTTTTTCTGGTTAAGAATTCTTTAATTTGGATAGATATAGCTGACCGTTCCCCAGACAACATTCGTGGGGTCAAACCAGCCACGGAAATTGTTGATGGTCCGATTTCCATTGTAATTAGCTTCCTTCACTTGGATCTTTTGGTGATGTTCAACCTCCGTCACGACTGCAACGTGCCCATAGCCTCCATTATCCCAACAGGCGATAGCACCGACCTCTGGGGTATTTCCTGTCCGGAAGCCCGCAGCGCGTGCACTAGCTGCCCACATGCCACCGTTTCCCCACCAGTTTTGTGACCAAGGAGCTAGCTCTTTTGCTGCCCAGGTACATTCACCGACGGGATAGTAATTATCCGGTTGGGTGACCAGTGGAGCAGATTTAGCCCGCTCGACCTGAAATTCAGTGGCAAGCAGGCCTTTTAAGTGCCCCTTGTCTTTTTGATAGACGTGGAGATGAAAGGTTCCTTTCCCTGTATGTTTCTCGGCATTGAAAGATAACTGGTAGCGACCAGGTGCCGTTCTTTTTGCGGGATACCAGATCAAGTCGTCTTGGCCATCTTGTTCAGACCAGATGGGAAAGAAGACCTTCTCCACATCCTCAAAAAGCTGGAGTTGGATCTCAAATAGCTGTGTAGTGCTAGGTCGGACTGTAATCTTGGGTTGGGAAGAAGCCAGGTCTTTTTTTTCAACGATTGTCTGTAGAGGAAACAGTCCTTCAATATTTCCGTTAGAATGGATCCCGTAGACATGGATGTGATAAAGTCCTGCTTGATCCAAATGATTGGTCAGAGGCACTTGCAAATCAAATCCATTTTCACCTCGTTGAACAGGATACCAAATGAGGTCGTCCTGTCCATTTTGCTCGGACCAAATGGGGACGCTAACGCTTTGGAAGCGGTCTGGAACGGTCCCGAGGTGGACAACTAATTGTCCTTTTTCCTTGTAGATATAATTGACGTTTTGCTCTGCTCTTGCAACTTGTGAAGCCCCTGCCCAGAAAAGACAAGCTGCTAAGAGTAGTTTCTTTATTCTCTGCATAAAACTCCTTTTTTAAAAAATATTAGAGGTCTCAATTATAATATTCGTAAAAAGGAGCAGAAATTTAAAAAATAATGAAAAAAGTTTGTTTTCTAATGAAAATCATCGGATATTCCTTGAAATATTAGAATAAAACGAACGATTATGATATAATTTAATAAAAATAATTCGCAAAAAGAGGTTCGAGATGAAACTTTTTGGTTGTTGGATCTGGCGGTCGTGAGCATGCGATTGCCAAGAAATTGTTGAGTCTAAAGACGTTGAGCAGGTTTTTGTGGCTCCTGGTAATGACGGGATGCGATTAGATGGTCTGGATTTGATCAATATCGGAATTTCCGAACATTCTAAGCTGATTGACTTCGCAAAAGTCAATGATATTGCTTGGACCTTTATCGGTCCAGATGATGCCCTTGCGGCTGGTATCGTGGATGATTTCAATGCGGCTGGACTCAAAGCCTTTGGTCCGACTAAGGCTGCGGCTGAGCTGGAGTGGTCTAAGGATTTTGCTAAGGAAATCATGGTCAAATACGACGTTCCGACAGCGACCTATGGGCACATTTTTCAGATTTCGAGGAAGCCAAGGCCTACATCGAAGAAAAAGGCGCTCCAATCGTCGTCAAGGCAGACGGCTTTGGCCCTTGGGAAAGGTGTCGTCGTTGCGGAGACAGTTGAGCAAGCCGTTGAAGCTGCTCACGAGATGCTGTTGGACAATAAATTCGGTGATTCAGGTGCGCGTGTGGTCATCGAGGAATTCCTTGATGGAGAAGAGTTCTCTCTCTTTGCCTTTGTCAATGGGGACAAGTTCTACATCATGCCAACGGCTCAGGACCACAAACGTGCCTATGATGGCGACAAGGGTCCCTAACACTGGTGGGATGGGTGCCTATGCGCCAGTTCCTCACTTGCCACAGAGCGTGGTTGACACAGCGGTTGACACTATTGTCAAGCCAGTTCTCGAAGGCATGATTAAAGAAGGGCGTCCGTATCTTGGTGTCCTTTACGCGGGGCTTATCTTGACAGCTGATGGACCGAAAGTCATCGAGTTCAACGCTCGTTTTGGAGATCCTGAAACGCAAATCATCTTGCCTCGTTTGACATCTGACTTTGCACAAAACATCACTGACATTTTGGATGGCAAAGAGCCAGCCATCACTTGGACGGACAAGGGTGTGACATTGGGCGTGGTTGTAGCATCCAAACGGCTACCCACTCGCTTATGAGAAAGGTGTCAAGCTTCCAGCCAAGACAGAAGGTGACATCATCACTTACTATGCTGGTGCCAAATTCGCTGAAAAATGGACAAGACCTTCTCTCAAACGGCGGACGTGTTTACATGCTGGTCACCACAGCAGACACCGTCAAAGACGGCCAAAATATTATCTACAACGAACTCAACAAACAAAACACAGAAGGCCTGTTCTACCGAACTGATATTGGTAGCAAGGCGAATAAAGTAAAGACTATTTGAATAACGCGACGAAGTGCTAAACTACGATAATGGTCGTCTTTGATTTGCGAGCATTAGCGAGCTAATATCAGAGCTAATCAGTCGCCGTAGTGAAAGAGACGATGCTGGATGATAAAGCCAGATCTGTTCTGAGGGGAAAACTCGGAGACCTTAGGGCTCCGAGTTTTAGGAATGAACACCTGAGGTGTTGCTGCCGTCCCCACCACCTAAGAACGATTATCAAAAAAAAAGGAAAAAAAGGAAAAATTATGACTAAACCAGTAATTTCCATCATCATGGGCTCAAAATCCGACTGGGCAACCATGCAAAAAAGCAGCTGAAGTCCTCGATCAACTTCGGTGTCGCTTACGAAAAGAAAGTTGTCTCTGCACACCGTACACCGGACCTCATGTTCAAACATGCCGAAGAAGCACGTAGTCGTGGCATCAAGGTCATCATCGCGGGTGCTGGTGGCGCAGCTCACTTGCCAGGGTATGGTCGCGACTAAAACAACCCTTCCAGTCATCGGGGTGCCTGTCAAATCGCGTGCCCTTAGCGGTGTGGATTCGCTCTACTCTATCGTTCAGATGCCGGGTGGTGTACCTGTGGCAACTATGGCCATCGGTGAAGCAGGAGCGACTAAACGCGACCCTCTTTGCTCTCCGTCTCCTTTCAGTAGAGGACCAGGCTATTGCGACAGCGTTTGGCAGATTTCGCAGAAGAACAAGGGAAAAATCGCAGAGGAGTCTACAAATGAGCTCAACTAAAACCATTGGGAATCATCGGTGGCGGTCAGCTCGGGTCAGATGATGGCCATTTCTGCTATCTACATGGGGCACAAGGTTATCGCGCTGGATCCCAGCGGCTGATTGCCCAGCCTCTCGCGTGGCGGAAATCATCGTGGCCCCTATACGACGACGTGGATGCCCTTCGTCAGTTGGCAGAGCGTTGTGATGTCCTCACTTATGAATTTGAAAATGTGGATGCTGACGGTTTTGGATGCTGTTATCAAGGATGGGCAGCTCCCTCAAGGGACAGACCTGCTCCGCATCTCCCAAAACCGTATCTTTTGAGAAGGACTTTCTCTCAAACAAGGCCCAAGTCACTGTAGCACCCTACAAGGTTGTGACTTCAAGCCAAGACTTGGCAGATATCGACCTGTCGAAAAAAACTATGTCCTCAAGACTGCGACCGGTGGCTACGATGGGCCATGGACAGAAAGGTTATTCGTTCAGAAGCAGATTTGGAAGAAGCCTATGCGTTTAGCTGACTCAGCAGACTGCGTTTTGGAAGAATTCGTCAACTTTGACCTTGAAATTTCTGTCATCGTATCAGGTAAATGGCAAGGACGTGACAGTCTTTCCCAGTTCAGGAAAATATCCACCGCAACAACATTCTTTCAAAAAAACCATTGTGCCTGCTCGCATTTCAGAAAAGTCTAGCTGAAAAAAAGCCAAAGCCATGGCAGTGCGAATCGCAGAACAACTGAACCTTTCTGGAACTCTTTGTGTGGAAATGTTTGCGACAGCTGATGACATCATTGTCAACGAAATCGCGCCACGTCCCACATAATTCAGGGACATTACTCAATTGAAGCCTGTGACTTTTCACAGTTTGACACCCATATCTTGGGTGTTCTCGAGCACCACTTCCCAGCTATCAAACCTCCATGCACCCTGCTGTCATGCTCAATGTCCTCGGACAGCACGTCGAGGCAGCTGAAACATATGTGACAGAAAATCCAAGCGCTCACCTCCACTTATATGGTAAACTAGAAGCAAAGCACAACCGCAAAATGGGACATGTGACTTTGTTTAGTGATGTGCCAGACAAGGTTGAAGAGTTTGGGGAGTAAGACAGGACCCCAGCAATAAGGTCCGTCGTCTTACCCCTGCAAGGTTGACTAGGCTTGTCGCAGGCGAAATCGACAAGAGAAGCCAGACAACTACTGCTGGAAAGGAATTGATTTTTAAGTGAAAATAGCGATTCTAGGACTTGGAGTCATCGGGACCACTTATGCCTACGCCTTTCAAAAAGCAGGCCATCAAGTAGAGCACGTACTGAGAGATAGTAAGAAAAGCACTGCTCCGAAGGAATTGTCGGTTGATCTACTAGATGGTCGCTATCATTCCAAGGGTGAGAACAAACACGATACCTATGAGGTTCGTGTGGCAGAAGCTGATTCGGAATATGATTTTATTTTTCTGAGTGTGCGTCATGGGTTTGTCAAAGAAGCTGTGGAGACCTTGCGAAAAAATAATATCAAAGGTACCCTTGTTTTCTTCTGTAATTTCTGGGATACTCGAAAAGAGGTCCAAGAATGGGCAGGGGATTACGACTATATTCTGGCCTTTCCGACAGCGGGCGGTCACATGCAGGAGGACCATTTGGATGGTGTCTTGTTCGACCATTTAATGCTAGAAGGTGAGCAAAAAGCACAGATTTCTAACTATGCTGATCTGACAACTTTACTGACTTCTGCAGATTTGAAGTGGGAAGTGCCTCATGATATGGTCGAGTGGATTTGGATTCACATGGCGATTAACGCAGGTGTTACTTCGACAGCCGCACGTTCGGGAAATCTGGAAAATCCAGAAGAATTGGCTTTGAACTTGATGAATAGTTCTTCGGAATTATCATTAGCCATCAAGGCCATTCGAGAGGCTTTGAAAGTTGTAGAAGCGCGTGGAGTGAATTTGAAGCTTTATAAAGCCGAGCTCTTGCCATACAAAATCCCTGCTTGGATAGCCGGAAAAGCCATGAAAATCATGTTTGCGAAAAATGAGCTGACTCGAAAAATTATGACCTTACACAATGATAAACAGGATATCTTCTATTGTTGTCAAAGTGTCTATCAGACTGGTCAGGAGTTAGGTGTGAAGATGCCTATTCTGGAAGCAAATATGAAGGGAATTTCGATTTAGGAGGTTTTATGATTCAACTCATCGTCAACGCATTTGTTGAAAAAGATAAGACTGGAGCAGTCGTCGAAGTCTTGTATGCTAGTAGTGATCACGAAAAAGTGAAAGCTAAGTATGAAGAGCTAGTTGCACAATATCCTGAAAACTATTTAGCCATCTATGATCTACCGTTAGATACGGATTTGAATACACTGGATCATTATCCATCAGTGTGGATTGGGAAAGAAGAATTTTAATAAAACGACTTTTGTTCGTTAAACGGATGTTTCACGCCGTGGGGAAAGCGTAAGCGACGGAAATCTTGAGACTAGAGGCTCAAGATTTAGTCATGAGAATTCGGAGGAAGCTGACGTCCGCCCCACATAAGTGAAACATCAAAAGAAAGGAAAATTAAACATGATTGATAGATATAGTCGCCCAGAAATGGCGAACATTTGGACTGAAGAAAATAAATACCGTGCTTGGCTTGAGGTGGAAATCTTGGCTGACGAGGCATGGGCTGAATTGGGAGAAATCCCTAAGGAAGATGTGGCTTTGATCCGCGAAAAAGCGGACTTTGACATCGACCGTATTTTGGAAATCGAGCAGGAGACGCGTCACGATGTGGTTGCCTTTACACGTGCGGTTTCTGAAACGCTTGGTGAAGAGCGTAAGTGGGTTCACTATGGGTTGACTTCTACTGACGTGGTCGATACGGCCTATGGTTACCTCTACAAACAAGCCAACGACATCATCCGTCGTGACCTTGAAAATTTCACCAACATCATCGCTGACAAGGCGAAAGAACACAAGTTCACCATCATGATGGGTCGTACCCACGGGGTGCACGCTGAGCCGACAACTTTTGGTCTTAAATTGGCTACTTGGTACAGCGAAATGAAACGTAACATCGAGCGTTTCGAGCATGCGGCTGCTGGAGTGGAAGCTGGTAAGATTTCTGGTGCGGTTGGTAACTTTGCCAACATCCCACCATTTGTTGAAAAATACGTCTGCGACAAACTTGGTATCCGTGCTCAAGAAATCTCTACACAGGTCCTTCCTCGTGACCTTCACGCTGAGTACTTTGCAGTTCTCGCTAGCATCGCAACTTCTATCGAGCGTATGGCGACTGAAATCCGTGGTCTTCAAAAATCTGAACAACGTGAAGTGGAAGAGTTCTTTGCTAAGGGTCAAAAGGGATCTTCAGCAATGCCTCACAAACGGAACCCTATCGGTTCTGAAAACATGACAGGTCTTGCGCGTGTGATCCGTGGTCACATGGTAACAGCTTATGAAAACGTGTCCCTATGGCATGAACGTGATATCTCTCACTCATCAGCTGAGCGGATCATCGCACCAGATACAACCATCTTGATCGACTACATGCTCAACCGTTTCGGAAACATCGTTAAGAACTTGACAGTCTTCCCTGAAAACATGATCCGCAACATGAACTCTACATTTGGTTTGATCTTCAGCCAACGTGCCATGCTAACTTTAATCGAAAAAGGCATGACACGTGAGCAAGCTTACGACCTTGTTCAACCGAAGACTGCCCAATCATGGGATAACCAAGTTGACTTCAAACCACTTCTTGAGGCAGACCCAGAAGTGACATCACGCCTCACTCAAGAAGAAATCGACGAAATCTTTAACCCAACTTACTACACTAAACGGGTGGATGAAATCTTCGAACGCATCGGTTTGGGTGACTAAGCCCCTCATAAATTTGATTAAAAAAGGCAAACATCACGAGATGTTTGCCTTTTTCTTTTCCGATATCAGGTGCTCTAGACACGGAATTTATCATAATAAATTTTGACTGATTAAACTATTTATAGGAAGTCTATCACTAATTATAGATTATTCGTTTTACATGTTTTAGGAACTATTTTTTTCATGCTATAATTTGTATCATAAAAAGTCTGAGGCCAAACCCCAGACTTTGAATGATCAATGATCACGATCACAAGAGATAAATTTGATTTTTATAGTAGTCGCCGCGTTTATAGGTTTCGCTATATTCGAGAATTTGACCGGTCGCCTCCAATTTTGTCGTCTTCACTTGACGAACAGTTGGGAAGTTTTTCATCGATATTCAACACAGAAGCGATTTTTGCTTGGTGTTGGAAATACAATATCATTGATTTCTTCAAAGTGTTCATCATTCATATGGATATGATAATCTTCTTTAAAGCGATCATAAATCGAACTATAGTAATCTAAGCTCGGATAATTTGGGTTAATATATTGCTCTGGGACATAAGTCTGGTGGTAGATATAAGTATCTTCACCAATATGACGGGTCCGATCAATCTTATAATAGAATTGAGTTGGAGCAAGTCCCTAGTTTATCCAAGATGTTCAGTGCGTTGCCACGCTTGATAGAGAGAACTTTTACGGTCGCTTTTTTTGGATAGGGAAGGTTTCAACGTCTGAAAACTCAACCAGTTTGTGTTTTCTAGCGCGCGAAACAAAGGTTCCTTTTCCTTGTTGGCGGACGATGTATCCATCGCTAGCCAAATCGTTCAAAGCACGAACAACAGTAATCGAGCTAACATTATAAATCTTAATCAACTCGGCTTCTGTGTAAAAATTTATCTCCATTTTCAAATTTTACCTGAGATAATTTGTTGCTTCAAATCATCTTTGATGTGTTGGTATTTTGGGATTGCCATGTACTTCACCTCTTTTTTTCGATATCTCTTGTTAATATTATTTTTAACATATTTTTTTGAAAAGTGGTTGACATTTTTTTCGTTAATATATTATATTAATAAATGAAAAGGGTTTCTTAGAAGGAGGTTCTCAGTATGGGGGCATTTGAAATCCGTGAAGATTTATTTAAATGATCAACCTTTTAAGATTTTATCTGGTGCAATTCATTATTTTCGGATTGATCGTGAGGATTGGTATCATTCCTTATATAACCTAAAAGCTCTAGGTTTTAATACTGTTGAAACCTATGTTCCATGGAATGCTCATGAGCCACAAAGAGGCCACTTTCACTTTGAAGGGAATTTGGACCTGGAGCACTTTATCCAAGTAGCTCAAGAGTTGGATCTGTATGTAATCCTCCGCCCATCACCGTTTATTTGTTCGGAGTGGGAATTTGGGGGCTTGCCAGCCTGGTTAATTGAAAAAGACCTTCGGATTCGCTCATCGGATCCGGCCTTTCTCGAGGAAGTGGCTCGCTATTACGATGAACTCCTGCCACGTGTGACCAAGTACCAATTGGATCGTGGGGGCAATATCCTCATGATGCAGGTAGAAAATGAATACGGCTCTTACGGGGAAGACAAAGCCTATCTTCGGGCGATCAGAGATCTAATGATCGAGCGGGACATTACCTGTCCACTCTTTACTTCTGATGGACCTTGGAGGGCGACTCTTCGAGCAGGGACTTTGATTGAGGATGGACTCTTTGTAACCGGTAATTTTGGTTCGCGAGCAAATTACAATTTCTCTCAGATGAAAGAGTTCTTTGCAGAGCATGACAGAAAGTGGCCGCTCATGTGTATGGAATTTTGGGATGGCTGGTTCAATCGTTGGAAAGAACCCATCATCAAGCGAGATCCAGAAGAGTTGGCAGAAGCAGTCCATGAGGTCTTACAAGAAGGCTCTATCAATCTCTACATGTTTCATGGTGGGACCAACTTCGGATTTATGAACGGTTGTTCAGCACGAGGAACCGTCGATCTACCGCAGGTGACATCCTACGACTATGACGCTCTCTTAGATGAGCAGGGCAACCCGACTCCTAAGTACGATGCAGTCAAGCAGATGATGGCGACCTACTATCCAGAGTATCCACAGATGGATCCGCTTGTGAAGTCGAGTTTATCTGAACGAACATTGGAGTTGACCCAAAAGACTAGTTTGTTCGGCAATTTAAACGAGATTGCTCAAGTCACTAAAAGTCTTTACCCACAGACCATGGAAGAAATCGACCACCCATTAGGCTATCTGCTCTATGAGACAGAAGTGGAAATGGATGCGGAAGAAGAGCGCTTGCGTATCATCGATGCGCGTGATCGGGTGCAGGTTTATGCCAATGATCAGTTGATTGCCACTCAATACCAAGAAGAAATCGGTCAAGATCTTTTTTTAAACGGAGAAAAGAAAACGATTACAAACCTAAAATTCTTGATCGAAAACATGGGAAGAGTCAATTATGGGCACAAACTCTTAGCGGACACCCAACGAAAAGGAATCCGAACAGGAGTTTGTATCGATCTTCATTTCAAGCTTCATTGGAAACAATATGCGCTTGATTTTAGCCAGCTGGATCGCTTGGATTTTTCGAAAGAATGGCAAGAAGGTCAACCAGCTTTTTATCAATTTGCTTTTCATCTAGATCAGGTTGAGGATACCTTCCTTGATATGACTGGATTTGGAAAAGGGATCGTTCTAGTAAATGGCCACCATATCGGTCGTTTCTGGGAAGTCGGTCCAACACTCTCCCTCTACATCCCTCATGGTTTTCTCAAAGATGGGGAAAATGAGATCCTCGTCTTTGAGACAGAGGGCACTTGGAAGGAGACCTTAAAACTTGTTTCACAACCTACATTCAAAGAAGTAAAGGGGGAAAACTTATGACTATTGTAGGATGCCGTATCGATGGACGTTTGATCCACGGGCAGGTAGCCAATCTTTGGACTACCAAACTAAATATTTCACGTATCATGGTGATCGATGATGAAGTCGCTCAAAATGATATCGAAAAAAGTGGCTTGAAACTAGCGACACCACCTGGTGTCAAGCTCAGTATCTTGCCAGTCGCAAAGGCTGCAGAAAATATCTTGGCTGGAAAATATGACAGCCAACGTCTCTTCATCGTAGCCCGCAAGCCAGACCGCTTTCTCGGTTTGGTAGAAGCAGGGGTACCACTTGAAACCTTAAACGTAGGGAATATGTCTCAATCAGACGAGACTCGTCCTGTTACTCGTTCGATCAACGTAGTGGATGCCGATGTGGAAGCTTTCCACAAGCTAGCTGAAAAAGGAGTTAAGTTAACTGCTCAAATGGTTCCAAATGATCCAGTTGAAGACTTCTTGAAGTTGCTCAAATAGTTTATAAATAAAAAAGAAAAATTTTAGGAGGAAATTGTCATGATACAATGGTGGCAAATTTTACTACTTACTTTGTACTCAGCTTATCAAATCTGTGATGAGTTGACGATTGTTTCATCAGCAGGATCACCAGTCTTTGCTGGTTTCATTACAGGACTTGTCATGGGGGATTTAAAGACAGGTCTCTTTATCGGAGCTTCTCTTCAATTGACAGTACTCGGTGTTGGTACTTTCGGTGGGGCTTCTCGTATTGACGCGACTTCTGGTGCCGTTCTTGCGACTGCCTTCTCAGTAGCACAAGGGATTGATCCAGAGCTTGCTATTGCTACAATCGCTGTGCCGGTAGCAACTTTGTTGACCTACTTTGATATTCTTGGTCGTATGACTACAACTTACTTCGCTCACCGTGTAGATGCTGCGATCGAACGTTACGACTATAAAGGAATCGAACGCAACTACCTTCTTGGAGCGATTCCTTGGGCTCTTTCTCGAGCTCTCCCAGTTTTCTTCGCTCTTGCTTTTGGTGGAGCTTTTCGTAGAAACTGTTGTTACAGGTCTTGCTAATGTACAATGGTTGGCAAACGGTCTGAAACTTGCAGGGTCAAATGCTTCCAGGTCTTGGATTTGCGATCTTGCTTCGTTACCTTCCTGTTCGTCGTAACCTTCACTACTTAGCACTTGGCTTTGGCTTAACAGCAATGTTGACAGTGCTTTATAGCAATGTTCAAAGTGTTGGTAACGCCGTTTCAGCAATGCTTGGAACAGATGCTTTTGCAAAACTTCCAAAAGAACAAATGGTTGCCTTCACAAACAACTTCAAATCTGTATCTATGATTGGTATTGCCATTATCGGTATCTTCCTTGCAGTACAACACTTCAAAAACAGCCAACGTACAGTTGTAGCTGCTCCAGTAACTGAATCAGAAAGCGGGGAAATTGAAGATGACGAATTCTAAGAACTACAAACTCACTAAAGAGGATTCAAACAAATCAACAAACGTAGCCTCTTCACCTTCCAATTGGGTTGGAACTACGAACGGATGCAGGCTTCTGGTTACCTTTATATGCTTTTACCTCAGTTGCGTAAAATGTATGGTGATGGCACTCCAGAATTGAAAGAAATGATGAAATTGCATACGCAATTCTTCAATACTTCACCATTCTTCCACACTATTATCACTGGTTTTGATTTGGCCTTGGAAGAAAAAGATGGTGTCAACTCTAAAGATGCAGTTAACGGGATCAAGACAGGTCTCATGGGACCATTCGCTCCTCTTGGGGACTCAATCTTTGGATCATTGGTACCAGCTATTATGGGTTCAATCGCAGCAACTTTGGCTGTTGCAGGAAACCCAGCCGGTATCTTATTGTGGATCGCTGTGGCAGTTGCTTATGACATTTTCCGTTGGAAACAATTGGAATTTGCCTATAAAGAAGGGGTTAACCTCATCAACAACATGCAAAGTACCTTGACAGCTTTGATCGATGCAGCTGCCGTTCTGGGTATCTTCATGGTTGGTGCCTTGATTGCCAGCATGATTGGTGTTGAAGTTTCTTGGACTCCACACATTGGGGACAAAGCGATTGAAATTCAAGATATGCTCAACCTTATCTTCCCACGTTTGGTACCAGCTATCATCACAGGTGTAATCTACTGGTTGCTTGGACGTAAGGGTATGAACTCTACAAAAGCTATCTTGCTCATCATCCTTGCAGCAATCGCATTCTCAGCATTTGGCCACTTCTTCTTTGGAATGGCATAATGGAGTAAGGTATGGCAAAACACCTAGTATTGGTCAGTCATGGTCGCTTCTGTGAAGAGCTCAAGGCCAGCACAGAAATGATTATGGGACCACAAGACAACATTCATGCCGTGGCCCTCTTGCCAGAGGAAGGTCCTGAGGAGTTTACAGCCAAGTTTGAAGCCTGTGTTGCAGACTTTGAGGACTACATCGTCTTTGCGGATCTTTTGGGAGGCACTCCTTGTAATACGGTTAGCCGTCTGATTCTTGAAGGGCGCGCCATTGACCTCTATGCAGGGATGAACTTGCCAATGGTAATTGAATTTATTAATAACAGCCTGGTCGGAGGAGAAGAAGCTTATCCAGCGCGTGCACAAGAAAGCATCGTGAAGGTTAATGATCTCTTATCCAACTTTGATGACGACGAGGATGAGTAAAATACGATAGCGAAAACCGCTTGAACATTCGGAATGGGGCTGGGACAATTGTCTCGGCCTCTTACCGCTTATAAGGCGGGTAGAAAAGAGGAGAAGCATGCTAGATTATACAAAAGAAGAACTGCTGGAACTGGGGGCTGAAATTACGACACGCGAAATTTACCAGCAACCGGAAGTTTGGAAAGAGACCTATCGTCTCTATCAAGAGAAAGCAAAAGAAATCCAAGAGTTTTTGGAGGCTATTGGGAAGCGTCATGGCTACATCAAGGTCATCTTGACAGGGGCAGGGACCTCAGCCTATGTGGGGGATACTTTGGTTCCGTATTTGCAGGAAGTGCACGATGAACGTCACTGGAATTTCCAATCCATTGCGACGACAGATATCGTGGCGCATCCACAAACCTATCTCAAAAAAGAAGTACCAACTGTCTTGGTTTCCTTTGCACGAAGTGGCAACTCCCCAGAAAGTGTCGCAACCGTGCAGCTGGCCCAAGACTTGGTCAATGAACTCTATCAAATCACCATTACCTGTGCGGAAGAAGGGAAGCTGGCTCAGCAGGCTCACGGAGATGAGCGCAATCTCTTGCTCTTACAGCCGAAAGAAACCAACGACGCCGGCTTTGCCATGACCTCCAGCTTTACCTCTATGCTCTTGACAGCCCTCTTGGTCTTTGATCCAAGTGAGGAAGCAATCAAGGCAAAACGAGTAGAAGAACTGATTCACCTGTCAGAACAGGTCTTGGAAAAAGATCGCGAGGTTAAGGAAGTTGTAGACTTAGACTTCGAACGCGTCATCTATCTGGGGGCAGGATCTTTCTTTGGGCTCGCTCATGAAGCTCAGCTCAAGATTTTGGAATTGACTGCCGGTAAAATCGCGACCATGTACGAGAGTCCTGTCGGCTTCCGTCACGGACCGAAATCCCTTATCAATGACCAAACTCTCGTCTTGGTATTTGGCTCCATTGATCCTTATACGCGTCAGTATGATCTAGATTTGGTTGGAGAAGTAGCAGGGGATCAGATTGCCCGTCAGGTCGTCCTCTTGACGGACCAAGCTGCTGGGATTGAGCATGTGCGAGAAGTTTTGGTAGCATCTTCAGCAGACTCACTGGATATCTACCGTGCCTTCCCGTACATTATCTACGGTCAATTGATTTCTCTCTTGACTTCGCTCAAGGTTCAAAACCGTCCAGACACGCCATCACCAACTGGAACAGTCAACCGTGTTGTACAAGGAGTGGTGATTCACCCTTTTCACTAGAATGAATGATCTTGGAGGAGACAACTTGTGAAACACTATCAAAAATATCTATTTGGTCAACTGGACGGCCAAGACGTAGAAGCTTATCGCCTCGAAAATGACCTAGGATATCAATTGTCTGTCATGACCTATGGGGCGACGATCTTAGAGTATGTGACACCAGACAAGCATGATCAATTCGCTAATATTGTATTGGGCTTTGACAATTTTGATGCCTATGTCGGCAATAGCCCCAAGTACGGAGCCAGCATTGGTCCGGTTGCTGGTCGGATCGCAGGGGCCAGCTTTGAGCTCAATGGTCAAACCTATCACTTAGAAGCCAATAATGGCGCCAACTGCAACCACAGTGGACCGACTGGCTGGGACAGCGCCTTGTTTAGCGTGGAATCCGTGACAGACCAAGAAATCACCCTGTACACAGAGCGTGCGGATGGTACCGGCGGTTTCCCTGGAAATCTCAAGATCTGGGTGACCTATGGCTTGACGGAAGCAGGGGAGTTGGAAATCAGCTATCGAGTAGAAACGGACCAAGATACTCTAGTTAATCCGACCAACCACAGCTATTTCAACCTATCAGGAAACTTCACTCAGCCGATTAATGACCATGTCTTTCAGATCAACCATCAAGGGCTTTACCCTATCCATCCCGATGGTGTCCCTCTTCACACTGTGGACAAAGAAAGTCCGGTTGTTCAGCATCTCTACCAAGCTATGCTCTTAGAGGATCTCTTTAAGGATTCTGATCCGCAAATCCGCCTGGTAGAAGGCTTGGACCATCCATTTGCTCTTCCAGAAGGGCATGAGAATGCAGGCTTCTTCTATCATCAGCCGTCTGGACGCTTTTTGACCTTCAAGTCAGAAGCTCCCGCCTTGGTGGTGTATTCTGCTAACTTTGTGGATGAAACGGTTTATCTGGAAGGAAAACCAATGGTTCAGCACAATGGTCTAGCCTTGGAATTCCAAACCGTACCAGATGCCATTCATAGCGACCAAGCTGAAAAGGTTATCTTGAGAGCGGGTCAAGTCTTCACCAGCAAGACCAGCTACCATGCCATTGCTAAGAAATAGATAAGAAAGAGAGGGTGACAAACAAGGATGTGAAATCTTTGCTTGGAACCTCCTCTTTTTTTGAAAAAAATTTTTAAAAAATGACTATAAGGAAACTTTAAGCTTCCCGTCGTATACTAATACCATCATCAAAGACCTCCTAACTTTGAATGATAAAACTCCTAAAACTTTTTCATAATAATCTCCCTATAAGAGCCACCAAAACCGGTGGCTTTTTTTCTGGGAGTGAGACAGAACAATTTTTTAAAATTGTTCGTTGTCTCACCCCCGCACAGTTGATTAGGTAATCTTTGGAGCTATAAGAGCGAACAAAGATACCAATCAACCACTGCGTTATGTAATTATTACTAAACCTATTTCATCTAACCAAGCCTGATAGGGACGTAGACGAGCTTAGGTGCATTGACGCAGTTCGAACGCTAGTGAGAACTACGATCTTTAAAAAATTAATGAGGTGAACTCAGAGAGTTCAACCGAATTTAGAGATATTGATGCAGTTTGAGCGGAGCGAAAACTACGTTCCTTATTCTTTGCGAGCATCAGCGAGTTTAGGTACGTTCCCTAAAAAGAAACAAGGTAGTTTAAGAGGGGAATCGATTCCCAACACCCAACAATCAATAATTAGTTATATATTGAATAGAATATGATTTTAAATCATCAGAGGCATCATTTTTTGCTATAATAGACTGTATGAGTAGAATTTTAGACAATGAAATCATGGGCGATGAAGAGGCTGTTGAACGGACGCTGCGCCCGCAATTTTTACATGAATATATCGGTCAAGATAAGGTCAAGGACCAGCTGAAAATCTTTATCGAGGCAGCCAAGCTTCGGGATGAGGCGCTGGATCATGTCCTTCTTTTTGGCCCTCCGGGACTAGGGAAGACTACGATGGCTTTTGTCATTGCCAATGAACTGGGCGTCAATCTCAAGCAGACTTCCGGTCCTGTCATTGAAAAGGCTGGTGACTTAGTAGCTATCCTTAATGATCTAGAACCGGGGGATGTCCTCTTTATCGATGAGATCCACCGTCTTCCTATGTCAGTCGAAGAAGTATTATACAGCGCCATGGAAGATTTTTACATCGACATCATGATTGGTGCTGGCGAGACCAGCCGGAGTGTCCATCTGGATCTTCCTCCCTTTACCTTGATTGGTGCGACGACTCGAGCTGGGATGCTGTCCAATCCCTTGCGCGCTCGCTTTGGAATTACCGGTCATATGGAATACTACGAGCAAGATGATCTGACAGAGATTGTCGAGCGGACTGCCGAGATTTTTGAGATGGAGATTACCCACGAGGCTGCCGAGGAGCTTTCTCTCCGTAGTCGGGGGACTCCTCGGATTGCCAATCGTTTGCTGAAGCGGGTACGTGATTTTGCTCAGATTATGGGTGATGGCTTGATTGATGACACCATTACTGACAAGGCCCTCTCTATGCTAGATGTGGACCATGAAGGACTGGACTATGTCGATCAAAAGATCCTGAGGACCATGATTGAGATGTACGGTGGCGGCCCGGTTGGCCTTGGGACTCTATCGGTTAATATTGCCGAAGAGCGAGAGACCGTAGAAGATATGTATGAGCCTTACTTGATTCAGAAAGGCTTTATCATGCGGACCCGGACAGGGCGCGTGGCGACCCGCAAGGCTTATGAACACCTGGGTTATCCCTACAATGGAGACTAGAAGAAGATGCTAACGGAAAAAGCGATAGTAGAGCAAATCCAAGCGGATCAAGAGATGATGACTGTCTTGGCCATTATTCGGGATCTCAACCTGGCAGACGCTTGGCTTGCAGCTGGTGCGGTGCGCAATTTCGTCTGGAACCAGCTCTCTGGCAGATCAGGATTTGACGCGTCGACAGATCTGGATCTGGTCTTTTATGACCCTACGATGAGCTATGAGAAGACTCTGCAGATCGAGCAGGAGTTAAAAAAGACCTATCCTCAGTACGCTTGGGAAGTGAAGAATCAAGTCTATATGCACCAGCATAGTCCGGGGACGGCTCTTATCGCAGTGCTTGTGACGCGGTTTCTAAATACCCCGAGCAGTGTACAGCAATTGCAGTTCGCCTAAGGAAAGATGGTCAGCTAGAGCTCTTTCTCCCCTATGGGACAAGGGATATCGAAGATTTCATCGTTCAGCCGACTCCACATTTTTTAGCCAGTCCCGAGCGTTTGGCGGTTTATACAGAGCGTATGCGGAAGAAAGATTGGAAACGAAAATGGCTATCCCTTCAGATCATCCTGCCTGAATAAAAAAAGAAAGTCAGCCCACCTCAACGATGGACAGGCTTTTTTCGTCTTGCCTCAAAAATATAATTTTAGCAGATTATATTTTTCTTACATTCTGTTATAATAGAAAGGAGGTGCTGTCATGAAAAAAATCGTATTTGTGTGTTTAGGAAATATTTGTCGGAGCCCCATGGCGGAGTTTGTCATGAAGGATTTGACCAACCAGTATGAGATTGAAAGTCGTGCTACCTCTAACTGGGAGCACGGGAACCCTATTCACCAAGGGACTCAAAAGATTTTTCGCAGTCATGGCGTGCCCTATGATGCATCTAAAACATCCCTTCAAATCAGTGACCAAGATTTTCGTACCTTTGATCTGATCTTAGGAATGGATGAGAACAATGTAGCTGACCTCAAACGAATGGCACCTCCTGGAACAGAGCACAAGATTCATCTCTTTGCAGGAGAAAGTGTTCCAGATCCATGGTACACAGGAGATTTCGAAGAGACCTATCGCCGTGTTCTAGCTGGTTGTCAAGAGTGGTTGGATCGATTAGAAGATTAGTTTCGGACTGGCTCCTGAAATGAGTAACCGGCTGAAGATAAAAAGAATGAACAGAGTATGGAAAAAATAAAAGAATTATTTGAGACCTATAAGGTCTATGTTACGAGAGAGAATATTGAACGATTGTCCTTGGGGATTATTGTTCTGTCTGCTTTGTGGGTATTTCTTTCCTCCATTCCTTTCGGAGGTGTGTTGACCCTCGATAAGGGAGCTATTCGCTACGACGGAAGTGTCGTCCGAGGCAAGATGAATGGCCAAGGGACGGTGACCTTTGAGAATGGGACACCTACAAGGGCAATTTTGTAAATGGGACCTTTAGTGGTTATGGAACCTTTACAGCCAAGGCTGGCTGGAAATATGAAGGTGAATTTGTCAATGGCCAACCAGAAGGCCAGGGAACCTTGACGACAGAACAAAATGTCGTTTATAAGGGAACGTTTAAACAAGGAATTTATCAAAATGCGAATTAAATGGTTTTCATTGGTACGGATAACGGGACTTCTTCTCGTTCTTCTCTACCATTTCTTCCAAAGAGTTTTTCCTGGTGGATTTATTGGAGTAGATATCTTCTTTACTTTCTCAGGATTTTTGATCACGGCTCTTCTGATCGATGAGTTTGCCCGTCATCAAAAAATTGATCTCAAGGGCTTCCTTAGACGACGCTTCTACCGGATTGTCCCACCTTTAGTCTTTATGGTCTTGCTGGTCATGCCTTTTACCTTCTTGGTCAGACGAGACTTTATTGCTGGGATTGGGACGCAGATTGCAGCCGTTTTTGGCTTTGTGACCAACTTCTATGAGATGTTAAGTGGCGGAAGTTACGAAAGTCAGTTCATCCCTCATCTTTTCATTCATACTTGGAGTTTGGCTCTTGAAGTTCATTACTATGTCCTCTGGGCGCTCTTGGCTTGGTTTTTGGGTAAAAAAGCTAAATCAGTTGGCCAATATAGAGGCTATATCTTCCTATCTTCGACAGGTCTCTTTTTGGTGACCTTCCTGACCTTCTTTGTCGGAGCGCTGGTCACCAAGAATTTGTCCAATGTCTACTTTTCTAGTATCGCTCACGTCTTTCCTTTCTTTGTGGGGAGTGCTTTAGCGACAGTGACAGGGATTACAACGACCAGCCCAAATCTTACTCAATTAGTGAAGAAGCTATCTCTACAGAAGACGTTAGCGATTTTAGCGGGTGCTTTTCTAGTTTTATTGGTCTTGACCTTTATCCTTCCCTTTGATAGTGTTTGGACCTATTTATTTGGCTTTTTAGTAGCAACTCTTGCTGCATCTGTGATGATTGTGATGACGCGTGTCCTCCATGAAAAGACACCGAATCAGAAAGAACCAGCGGTGATTACCTTTATTGCAGATACAAGTTATGGGGTTTATCTCTTCCACTGGCCATTTTACATCATCTTTTCTCAATTAATGACCAATGGATGGGCTTCTCTATTAACAGCGCTTGTATCCTTTAGTCTTGCTGCCTTGAGTTTCTATATTATTGAACCAACCTTGGCTGGACGTGAACCGAAGATTTTTGGGATCTCGATGGATCTCAGAAGTTTCACGAAACCACTCTTTTACAGCGCGATTCCCTTGACCTTGCTCATGTTTGGGATTGCACTCTTTGCGCCACGCGTCGGAGCCTTTGATGAAAACCTGATTACCGAAGGGCTTCGTCAATCCGACAGCAAGATGCAAATCACGCGTGCCCAAGTTGACAATGCTTCAGCGACTTCCTACAATGTATCAGATGGCGTGACCATGATCGGAGATTCTGTAAACCTCCGGGCATCAGATTATCTGAAACAAGTTCTGCCAGATATCCAACTAGATGCTTTGGTGAGTCGCAATCTAGACTCAGGCTTAAAAGTATATGAAACAGATATTGCCAATAGAGTCTTACTCAAGAACGTGGTAATCGCACTTGGAACCAACTCTTCTAATAATTATCAAGAATTGTTGGATAAGTTTGTTCAAGAACTACCAAAAGGACATCGCTTAATCTTTGTGACCCCATATGATGGACGTGAAGCAAATGATAGCAAGAGCGTCACCGTTCAGACTCGAAAGTATGAGCTAGAGTTAGCTAAAAAATACGATTATGTCTATGTAGCGGACTGGCATAAAGTTGCTGTCGAAAATCCAGCTATCTGGGCTGGAACGGATAGTGTCCACTTTGGTTTAGAATCAGATGGCTCCATCGATGTTGGGGGAAATCTATACGCTAACGTCGTAAAAGAAGCAGTTGATCAAGCAAATCGGGGGCCGGTTAAACCGTAAAATTTACTATATGATTTAAGCAATTTTCACTTGAAGAAAATTGCTTTTTTTAGTAAAATTAAGAAAACGCTTACAAAATGCGTGAAAATATTTGTTTGTGAAATTGAAGTGCGTTCTCAAAAAAATTCTTCAATTTTTTCTTGAAAATACTCCTGTATAGAAGGAGAAGGAGGATTCATGATAAAAAGTTAAAAAAATCTTTGTGAAACTATTTACAAATTTTCTAAAATAGAGTACAATAATATTGTGAAAAAATTAACAAATCGAAATTTCTTACACTATTCTTGAAAGTTTCTGAAAACAGGAAAAAGTTCCGGAAAAGGATAAGGGTTTCAAACATTGGAGGAAAGCATCAAATGGCTGATAAAAAAACTCAATCACCTGAAGAAAAGAAACTCACTGCTGAAAAACATGTAGACGAGTTGGTGCAAAAAGCGCTCGTAGCGCTTGAAGAAATGCGCAAATTGGATCAGGAGCAAGTAGACTACATTGTGGCGAAAGCATCTGTAGCTGCTCTTGACGCTCACGGTGAGCTCGCTCTTCATGCCTATGAAGAAACTGGTCGTGGAGTCTTTGAAGACAAGGCGACTAAGAACTTGTTCGCTTGTGAGCACGTTGTAAACAACATGCGTCACACCAAGACAGTTGGTGTCATTCAAGAAGATGATGTCACTGGTTTGACCTTGATTGCTGAGCCAGTCGGAGTAGTCTGCGGGATTACACCTACAACCAACCCAACTTCAACAGCAATCTTTAAAGCATTGATTTCCTTGAAGACACGGAACCCTATCGTCTTTGCTTTCCACCCATCAGCGCAAGAATCATCTGCTCATGCGGCACAAATCGTCCGCGATGCAGCGATTAAAGCAGGAGCTCCTGAAAACTGTGTGCAATGGATCACGCAGCCATCTATGGAAGCAACCAGTGCCCTTATGAACCACGAAGGGATTGCGACTATCCTTGCAACAGGTGGGAATGCCATGGTTAAAGCGGCATACTCATGCGGTAAACCAGCTCTTGGGGTCGGTGCCGGAAACGTTCCTGCTTATGTCGAAAAATCAGCTAACATCCGCCAAGCGGCACACGATATCGTCATGTCTAAATCATTTGACAATGGTATGGTCTGTGCGTCTGAACAAGCGGTCATCATCGATAAAGAAATCTACGATGAGTTTGTTGAAGAATTCAAATCTTACCACACTTACTTCGTTAACAAAAAAGAAAAAGCCCTTCTTGAAGAGTTCTGCTTTGGTGTGAAAGCTAACAGCAAAAACTGTGCGGGTGCGAAGTTGAATGCGGACATCGTTGGGAAACCAGCAGCATGGATCGCAGAACAAGCTGGCTTCTCAGTCCCAGAAGGAACCAATATCCTTGCTGCAGAATGTAAAGAAGTTGGTGAAAAAGAGCCTTTGACTCGTGAAAAATTGTCACCAGTCATTGCAGTCTTGAAATCTGAAAGCCGTGAAGACGGAATTAACAAAGCACGCCAAATGGTTGAATTCAACGGTCTTGGCCACTCAGCTGCTATCCATACAGCAGACCAAGAATTGACCAAAGAATTTGGTAAAGCAGTCAAAGCCATTCGTGTGATCTGCAACTCTCCTTCGACTTTCGGTGGTATCGGGGATGTTTACAATGCCTTCTTGCCATCATTGACACTTGGATGTGGTTCTTACGGACGTAACTCTGTTGGGGACAACGTTAGTGCCATCAACCTCTTGAATATCAAAAAAGTCGGACGCCGGAGAAATAACATGCAATGGATGAAACTTCCTTCAAAAACATACTTTGAACGTGATTCAATTGAATACCTACAAAAATGTCGTGACGTTGAACGTGTCATGATCGTTACAGACCACGCTATGGTAGAGCTTGGTTTCCTTGATCGTATCATCGAACAGCTTGACCTTCGTCGCAATAAGGTAGTTTACCAAATCTTTGCAGACGTTGAACCAGATCCAGATATCACAACTGTTGAACGTGGTACAGAGATCATGCGTGCCTTCAAACCAGATACTATCGTCGCTCTCGGTGGTGGATCTCCAATGGATGCGGCTAAAGTAATGTGGCTCTTCTATGAACAACCAGAAGTGGACTTCCGTGACCTTGTACAAAAATTCATGGATATCCGTAAACGTGCCTTCAAGTTCCCATTGCTTGGTAAGAAGACTAAATTCATCGCGATCCCAACGACATCTGGTACAGGATCTGAAGTAACACCATTTGCCGTTATCTCTGATAAAGCAAACAACCGTAAATACCCAATCGCTGACTACTCATTGACACCAACTGTGGCAATCGTAGACCCTGCTTTGGTATTGACAGTTCCAGGATCTGTTGCTGCAGATACTGGTATGGACGTATTGACTCACGCGACTGAAGCTTACGTATCACAAATGGCTAGCGACTACACTGATGGTCTTGCTCTTCAAGCCATCAAACTTGTCTTTGAAAACTTGGAAAGCTCAGTGAAGAATGCAGACTTCCACTCACGTGAGAAAATGCATAACGCTTCAACTATTGCTGGTATGGCCTTTGCGAATGCCTTCCTAGGTATTTCTCACTCAATGGCTCACAAGATTGGTGCGCAATTCCACACCATTCACGGACGGACCAATGCGATCTTGCTTCCATACGTTATCCGCTACAACGGTACACGCCCAGCTAAGACAGCAACATGGCCTAAGTACAACTACTACCGTGCAGATGAGAAGTATCAAGACATCGCTCGTATGCTAGGACTTCCATGCTCTACACCAGAAGAAGCAGTTGAAGCTTATGCAAAAGCTGTTTACGAACTCGGTGAGCGCGTAGGAATTGAAATGAACTTCAAAGCACAAGGAATCGACGAACAAGAATGGAAGAAACATTCTCGCGAATTGGCCTTCCTTGCTTACGAAGATCAATGTTCACCAGCTAACCCACGTCTTCCAATGGTAGACCATATGCAAGAAATCATCGAAGATGCATACTATGGTTACAAAGAACGTCCAGGACGTCGTAAATAAGATGCTAGAGAACAACTGATGTTTATCAGCTATCCCTCGCTCAAAAGAGCGGGGGATTTTTTTCTTTATTTTAACGCTAGAAATTGATTTTTGTGATCGAAAAATATCTTTTAAAGAAATCTAATAAATATGTTGCAAGCGCTTACTTTATATGTTATAATATTCACAAAGTAAAAACTGTAATAAAATGGTTTGATAAAACCAACAAAAAGGAGTCGCTTATGAAAGCAGCAACATATGTATCCGCAGGAAATCTTCAGTTGATTGATCAACCAAAACCGGTGATCAAGAAACCAACTGATGCGATTGTTCGTTTAGTGAAAACGACAATTTGTGGAACAGACCTCCATATTTTGGGGGGTGATGTTCCAGCTTGTAAAGAAGGGACCATCCTGGGTCACGAAGGAATTGGGATTGTTGAAGAAGTCGGCGATGCGGTTACGAACTTTAAGGTAGGAGACAAGGTTATCATCTCTTGCGTAACAGCTTGTAACACTTGCTACTACTGTAAGCGTGGTTTGCCTTCCCACTGTGAAGATGGGGGCTGGATCCTTGGCCACTTGATCAACGGTACCCAAGCAGAGTATGTCCATATCCCTCACGCAGACGGCAGTCTTTATCATGCACCAGCTTCTGTAGATGACGAAGCCCTGGTTATGCTCTCTGATATTCTGCCTACTTCCTATGAAATTGGTGTTCTCCCTTCTCACGTGAAACCTGGAGACAACGTTTGTATCGTTGGTGCAGGGCCAATCGGTTTGGCAGCTCTCTTAACCGTACAATTCTTCTCACCAGCAACCATTATCATGGTAGACTTGTCAGAATCTCGTCTCGAAGCTTCTAAGAAGTTTGGGGCTACTCATACCATCTGTTCAAGTGATATTGATGAAATCAAGGCCTTTATCAATGAAGTGACCGATGGTCGTGGTGTTGATATCTCTATGGAATGTGTGGGCTATCCAGCTACCTTCGATGTCTGCCAAAATATTATCTCGGTCGGCGGTCATATTGCCAACGTCGGAGTGCATGGTAAACCAGTTAGCTTCAATCTTGATGACCTTTGGATCAAGAACATCACGCTCAATACTGGTTTGGTCAATGCCAATACAACTGAAATGCTTCTTAATGTATTGAAGTCAGGTAAGATTGACGCGACTAAATTGGTGACCCACCACTTCAAACTTTCAGAAGCAGAGAAGGCATACGAAATCTTCAAACATGCTGGCGAAAACAATGCCTTGAAAGTCATTATTGATAATGACCTCAGCTAAGAAGTTGGATGGTTCCATCACCTAAATAAGATAGAAAAATGAGAGTGGGACAGAAATCGGTAATTCGTTAGAATTCGATTTCGTCATCCCACCTCCGCACAGTTGAGTAGGGCTGTAAAAGCTGATGAAATCAGCGTAGTAGAGCCCACTCAACCACTGCGTCTTGCTCGACAATCAAAAAATAATTGAGAGGCTAGGACTTTTGTCCCAGCCTCATTTTTTTGGCTTAAAAGGTTCGTTTAAACAATAGAACATCCCAGCTATAGAATGATAGCTGGGATGTTTGTACTGTTTAGTGAGATGATAAAGAAGTGTTACTATTTGCCTCGTTTGCGAGCGTATTCGTCAAAGGCGCCAGCGAAGGTTCCCATGAGTAGGGGAGTTGCGATTAGTCCGACAGTGATCCAGACGGATCCACCGTCTACATGGCTGAGTTCCTGCTCAGACAAGCTTCTAAAACGTGTTTCTTCGAGTTTCATGCTTGCTCCTTTCTAGTGCATGATGCCATTGATGATACTACGGCCAAAATCACGTCCGGAATTGTATAAAATATTCCATGTTTGAACGATGAATTTTGCCGAGTCAAAGACGGAGGCTCCTCCATCAATGGTCGCTAGTTCAGCTTCCGTTAGGCAAGTATAATGGATGCTTGTATCCATAGGTGTCCTCCTTAATGTAAGATCGTGTAGAGTAAATCAATTGCCTCGTTCAGAATGGTGAAAGTGACCATGAAAGCAATAGCAAATTTAGGAAAGTACCCTTCTACCTGTTTGGGTGCTTTTTTATCAAGAATGCAGTATCCTGTCAAAAGGATGAGGGTGATAAATGGGCAGAAACTCATAGGTCTCCTCCTTTACCATTTTTTCGTGTCATATTACTATGAAATGCATCGATCAGTTTTGTTGTCCCGATATAGCAGAGAAAAACCGTAAGCGAAAAACTAACAGAAAAGTGAGTCCTCCACCATTAATATCACTTAATTCTTCATGCGTGAGATCTTTTAAATTGTACTTGGTCTATCATTGCTTTTTCTCCTTCAAATTAATTATTTAAATGCTCCCTCAAATGGCAGTTCCGACAGCTGTTACACCACCAGCAATAGAGCCAGATAGATGGGGATGAGCAATGATCCAAGCGATCAATGGGATAGCTCCCACCCATCGACTATGATGTCAATTCTTCTTCTGTTAAAGGGTGCTGCAATTTTTGATGTGTGAATTCTTCATCGTCAGTGTGAATTATTCTCATTTCGTTATTTGTTTGTGCCATCAAACATCTCCTTTTTCTAGATGTATTGTCTAGTTATTAATGCTTTGGCAAACTAATCTGTGGTTGAAACGCAATCAAGTGTGCATCATGTAGAACAGTTAATGCGATGATGACTGCAAAGATTATAGTGTGGATAGGCCATCTCATAGTTTTTAATAATCCTAATTTTTTTGTTGAGAAGCAAAGCTAGGGTAATTTTTCTAATAGAGCTAGCTTGTATGGGTAGTGTTTTATTCATCTTGGTCAGCTAAGCTTGATTAGATGCAACATCAGGATAAAGGTTAAACTAGCCAGATGACGAGTGTTTAGCTTACGTTTTCAAGTTTTTTTGTTTAAAATAAAAATCAATGATAAGCAAGATCAATAAAACAAAAGCTTTGGTATTCTTTTTCATGTTCGGTATTCCCTTTCCTTATTTATTTACGGAAGAAGTAATACAAAAACCATGGGATGATAATGGGAGTATAGTACATCTGTGGTCCTCCTTTCTTTTTTTGTTTGGTCACTTATACTATTCGTATAAAAAAATCTGGAAATGGAAAAAAATTTCTAAAAAAAGTTTTTAGAATGTTTGCATCCCTGAAACTAGTTTCAGAGGAAAGGATGATAGTTTAAAAATATGAAACTATAATCAAAATAGCTCTACAATATTGTAAGCGCTTTTAAAAATACTATATAATAACTTTTACAAGTACTCGAGTTGACGTAATAAACAAAAGGAGATGGAATGTATGTCCAAGATCACGAAAGAAGAATTAATTCAACAGATCAAAGACGGCATTATCGTTTCTTGTCAGGCGCTTCCTCATGAACCTCTCTACACAGAGGCTGGAGGTGTGATTCCTCTCTTAGCTAAAGCAGCTGAGCAAGGAGGGGCGGTTGGAATCCGAGCGAATAGTGTCCGCGATATCAAAGAAATCAAGGAAGTGACAAAGCTTCCGATTATCAGGGATCATCAAAGCGAGATTATCCTCCTGAAGAACCATTCATTACTGCTACTATGAAAGAAGTAGATGAATTGGCCGTATTAGATATCGCAGTGATTGCCCTGGATTGTACCAAACGTCCGCGTCATGACGGTCTATCGATTGTCGACTTTATCCAGCAAGTGAAGGAGAAATATCCTGATCAACTCTTGATGGCAGATATCAGCACCTTTGAAGAAGGCTTAACAGCTGTCGAAGCAGGGGTTGATTTTGTCGGAACGACCTTATCTGGGTACACAGATTATAGCCCGAAAGTAGACGGACCTGACATTGACTTGATTCGCCAACTCTGCCAAGCGGGTGTCGATGTGATTGCTGAAGGTAAGATTCATTATCCTGCACAAGCCAAAGAAATTCATGACCTGGGTGTCAGAGGAGTTGTAGTAGGGGGAGCTATCACACGACCTAAAGAAATTACAGAACGCTTCGTCGCAGCATTAAAATAGAAAAAGAACAGCAAAAAGAGACAAGGAGGAAGCTAGGAAGAGAGAAGTCACCCAGTATAAAAGAAAATATTTAATGACCACTGTCCTCGGTGAGGATACACTAAGTAAGAGAAATCTTACCGCAAACGTGAGGAGAAATCACATGAAAATGAAAAAAGTACTGTACTCGTTGGTAGCTGGTGCAGCGGTGCTAGCACTTGCAGCTTGTGGATCTGGAGGAGGATCTAAGTCTGAATCTTCAAGTGACAATTCTGGTAAAACAGAAATCACTTGGTGGGCCTTCCCAGTCTTTACACAAGAAAAAGCTGAAGATGGCGTAGGAACTTACGAAAAATCAATTATCGAAGCTTTCGAAAAAGCTAATCCAGATATCAAAGTTAAACTAGAAACCATCGACTTCAAATCTGGTCCTGAAAAAGATCACTACAGCCATCGAAGCTGGAACTGCTCCAGACGTTCTCTTTGACGCACCAGGGCGGATTATTCAATACGGTAAAAATGGTAAATTGGCTGATTTGAACGACCTCTTTACTGAAGATTTTGTAAAAGATGTCAACAACGACAATATCATCCAAGCTAGCAAGGCTGGCGACACTGCTTACATGTATCCAATCAGTTCAGCACCATTCTACATGGCCATGAACAAGAAAATGTTGGAAGATGCAGGAGTTCTAGACCTTGTCAAAGAAGGCTGGACAACAGACGACTTTGAAAAAGTCTTGAAAGCTTTGAAAGACAAAGGTTACACACCAGGATCACTCTTCAGTAACGGTCAAGGTGGAGACCAAGGTACTCGTGCCTTTATCGCTAACCTTTACGGTGGTTCTGTAACAGATGAAAAAGTAACCAAGTATACAACAGATGATCCAAAATTTGTCAAAGGTTTGGAAAAAGCATCTAAATGGATTGAAGATGGTTTGATGATGAATGGTTCTCAATTCGACGGTGGAGCAGACATCCAAAACTTCGCTAACGGTCAAACTTCTTACACTATCTTGTGGGCACCTTCACAAAACGGTATCCAAGCTAAATTGTTGGATGCAAGTAAAGTTGAAGTAGTCGAAGTACCATTCCCATCTGATAGCGGTAAACCAAAATTGGAATACCTTGTCAATGGTTTTGCAGTCTTTAACAACAAGGATGAAAAGAAAGTAGCAGCAGCTAAGAAATTTGTTCAATTCATCGCGGATGACAAAGAATGGGGTCCTAAGAACGTTGTTCGTACAGGTGCCTTCCCAGTTCGTAGTTCATTTGGTAAATTGTATGATGACAAACGGATGGAAACCATCAGTACTTGGACTCAATACTACTCACCATACTACAACACAATCGACGGCTTTGCAGAAATGCGTACACTTTGGTTCCCAATGTTGCAATCTGTTTCAAACGGGGATGAAAAAGCAGAACCAGCTTTGAAGACCTTTACTGAAAAAGCAAACGAAACGATCAAGAAAAAATAGATCATCTATGAAACTCAAATGATCCTTTCATAGAAATAAGAAAGCATAGGCCCCCTCGATTTCTTATCTCCATGTGTAGATTGAAAGAGGGGGCCTTCGTGTTTTCACTCTCCTAATTATCATATGTAGGAAGGGGCAGTGCCATCCGTTCCACATAGGAATCAAGGAAAAAATAGAAAAAGAACATCAGGAGGTGCCTTATTGTGAAGGTAAACAAAATCCGAATGAGGGAGACGCTGGTTTCCTACGCATTCTTAGCACCCATTTTAATCTTCTTTATTGTCTTTGTATTAGCACCAATGATTATGGGGTTTGTCACTAGTTTCTTCAACTACTCGATGACCTCCTTCAAATTTGTTGGTCTTGAAAATTACTCCCGCATGTTTGCGGATAAGGTCTTTATCAAGTCCTTGATCAATACTGTCATCATCGTTATCGGATCCGTTCCAATCGTAGTATTGTTCTCCTTGTTTGTGGCTTCTCAGACCTATCATCAAAATGCGATTGCGCGTTCCTTCTATCGTTTCGTCTTCTTCCTTCCAGTTGTTACAGGGAGTGTAGCGGTAACGGTTGTGTGGAAATGGATCTACGATCCACTATCTGGTATTTTGAACTTCGTCCTTAAATCTGGTCATGTTATCAACAAAAAATATTTCTTGGTTGGGAGATAAGAACTGGGCTTTGATGGCCATTATTGTCATCTTATTGACAACCTCTGTTGGTCAACCGATCATCCTCTACATCGCAGCTATGGGAAATATTGATAACTCTCTCGTAGAAGCAGCGCGTGTGGATGGTGCGACAGAACTTCAAGTTTTCTGGAAGATCAAATGGCCAAGCTTATTGCCAACAACTTTGTACATTGCGATCATTACGACCATTAACTCTTTCCAATGTTTCGCCTTGATCCAATTGTTGACATCCGGTGGTCCTAACTACTCAACGAGTACCCTCATGTACTACTTATATGAAAAAGCCTTTAGCTCTCTGAATACGGTTATGCCAACACCATGGGTGTCTTCCTGGCAGTGATGATTGCCATTATTAGTTTTGCGCAATTCAAGATCCTCGGAAACGACGTAGAATATTAAAGAAAGGAGTCTCAGATGAAATCAACACAAAAGAAACCAATTACTGCCTTTACAGTGATTTCTACCATCATTTTGCTCCTTTTGACAGTTTTGTTCATTTTCCCATTCTATTGGATTTTGACAGGGGCCTTTAAGTCTCAACCGGATACCATTATGATCCCACCTCAGTGGTGGCCAAAGACACCAACTATGGAAAACTTCCAACAATTGATGGTTCAAAACCCAGCCCTGCAATGGTTGTGGAACAGTGTCTTTATTTCCCTTGCTACCATGCTTTTGGTATGTATGACGTCTTCTTTGGCGGGCTATGTCTTGGCTAAGAAACGTTTCTATGGGCAACGAATTCTCTTTGCTATCTTTATCGCAGCCATGGCCCTTCCAAAACAAGTTGTCTTGGTTCCATTGGTGCGCATTATCAACTTTATGGGAATCCACGACACCCTTGCAGCGGTTATCTTACCGCTGGTCGGATGGCCATTCGGGGTCTTCTTGATGAAGCAATTTAGTGAAAACATCCCAACAGAACTCTTAGAATCTGCTAAGATCGATGGTTGTGGAGAGTTACGGACTTTCTGGAGCGTTGCCTTCCCAATTGTCAAGCCGGGATTTGCAGCCCTTGCCATCTTTACCTTCATCAACACCTGGAACGACTACTTTATGCAATTGGTAATGCTGACCTCTCGGCAAAACCTGACCATTTCACTAGGGGTAGCAACCATGCAGGCTGAAATGGCCACCAACTATGGCTTGATCATGGCTGGAGCAGCCTTGGCTGCGGTGCCAATCGTTACGGTCTTCCTGGTCTTCCAAAAATCCTTCACTCAAGGGATTACCATGGGAGCGGTCAAAGGATAAGCCGTCTGCTTGGACAAACGATAGTAGTGTACAGATACTTTTTTCTAGGCTGAGAGGTGTGGGCTTTTGCGAGCTCCACACCTCATCGGTGCCCTAGAAAGGGCTTGGGAAGAAATCACTTGTTTTCTTTTCTTGTCGCTGAGAAGTATCGAAAGGATGAGAATATGATATTTGATGATTTAAAAAACATCACCTTTTACAAAGGGATCCATCCCAATCTAGATCAGGCCATTGATTTTCTCCATGAGCATCGGAAGGATTCTTTTGAATTAGGAAGATACGACATTGATGGAGATAAGGTCTTTCTCGTCGTTCAAGAAAACACCCTCAATAAAGAAGAAAGCAATCGCTTTGAGCATCACAAAAAATATGCCGATTTGCATCTTTTGGTAGAAGGACATGAGTTTTCGAGTTATGGATCTCGTGTGACAGGTGAGGCGCTCGCCTTTGATGAAGCATCGGACATCGGTTTTGTCCATTGCCAGGAGTCTTATCCACTTCATCTAGGCTATCATAATTTTGCGATTTTCTTTCCAGGGGAACCTCATCAGCCCAATGGCTATGCGGGTCAAGAAGAAGTCGTTCGAAAACATTTAGTGAAGATTTTAATCGATTAAGAGAGTCAGAAAGGAGACGGTATGTCACAAAGAGAAACAGGATTGATCAAAACAGTTTTTAATACTGATAATCTGGTGATGCGAATCAGCGAGAAAATAGCGGACTTAGTCACAGTCAATCTTCTTTTTGTGCTGAGCTGTCTGCCGATTGTCACAATCGGGATCGCAAAGATTAGTTTGTATCAAACGGTTTTTGCCATCAAACACCAGCGTCGCCTACCAGTCATTCGGACTTATATCAACGCCTTTCGCGAAAATTGGAAGTTAGGGCTTCAGCTCGGAGGGATAGAGTTGCTCGTTTCAGGGATTTGTCTCTTTGACTTGCTCCTCTTTTGGAGCCAGACAGCCTTGCCAATGCAGGTGTTAAAGCTGCGTGTCTAGGGCTCTTCATCTTCCTAGTACTGGTCATGCTAGCGGCCTATCCAATTGCGGCGCGTTATCGATTGACTTGGACAGAGTGTCTACAAAAGGCTCTGATTGTATCCGGTTTGTATTTCCCATGGTTCTTCGTTATGGGGGCTCTCTTGTTGCTAGTAGCTATGGTGTTTGTGACTTCTGTCTTAAGCTTTCTACTAGGACTCATGGTCTTCTTCTTGATTGGTTTTTCTAGCCTGACCTTCCTACAGGTTGGATTGATGGAAAAGATATTTGCTCGTTTTAAAGAATAAAAAAGAAAAATAGGATTTGGTAAACATTCGTGAAAGGAGAAAAGAATGTCAGATTTAAAAAAATATGAAGGAGTCATCCCGGCTTTTTATGCCTGCTATGATGATCAAGGAGAAATTAGCCCGGAGCGGGTACGTGCGCTGGTAGAATATTTTATCGCGAAAGGTGTGCAGGGCTTGTATGTCAACGGATCTTCCGGCGAATGTATCTACCAGAGCGTAGCCGATCGCAAGCTGGTCTTAGAAGAAGTCATGGCAGTGGCTAAAGGGAAATTGACCATCATCGCTCACGTGGCCTGCAACAATACTAAGGACAGCGTGGAATTGGCACGACATGCAGAAGAGCTAGGAGTAGATGCCATTGCGGCCATTCCGCCAATTTATTTCCGCTTGCCAGAATACAGCGTGGCCCACTACTGGAATGAAATCAGCGCAGCAGCACCAAACACAGACTTTGTCATCTACAATATCCCGCAATTGGCAGGGGTAGCTTTGACACCGAGTCTGTATACAGAAATGTTGAAAAATCCACGGGTGATTGGGGTGAGAATTCCTCTATGCCTGTTCAGGATATCCAGACCTTTGCTTCTTTGGGAGGCGATGACCATATCGTCTTTAATGGTCCAGATGAACAATTCTTAGGTGGCCGTCTTATGGGAGCAGGAGCTGGTATTGGGGGCACCTATGGTGCTATGCCGGAGCTCTTCTTGAAACTCAATCAGCTGATTGCTGAGAAAGACTTGGAAACTGCGCGTGCCTTGCAATTTGCCATTAATGGCATAATCGGAGTCTTGACGTCTGCTCACGGAAACATGTATGGCGTTATTAAAGAAGTCTTGCGAATCAATGAAGGTCTAGAACTGGGATCTGTTCGGAGTCCATTAAGTCCAGTAACTGAAGCAGACCAGGAAGTGGTTCAAAAAGCAGCTAGCTTAATCCGTGAAGTCAAGGAACGTTTCCTTTAAAAAAGAGTGTAAATCGGAAAGGAGAGGTGTATGGCCTATTACCTAGCGATTGATATCGGTGGGACCAATATCAAATATGGTCTGATTGATGAAGCAGAGAATTTGATTGAGTCGCATGAAATGCCGACAGAAGCTGAAAAAGGGGGACCTGGGATTCTAGGGAAAACCAAAGCTTTAGTAGAATCTTACCTCGAAGAAAATACCATCCTTGGAGTCTGTATTTCGTCAGCTGGGATGGTTGACCCCGATAAGGGGGAAATCTTTTATGCAGGCCCTCAGATTCCCAATTATGCAGGAACTCAGTTCAAAAAAGAAATTGAAGAGACCTATCAAATCCCCTGCGAAATTGAAAATGACGTCAACTGTGCTGGTTTAGCAGAAGTCATGTCAGGGAATGGCCAGGGTGCTCAAGTTGCCGTCTGTTTAACGGTCGGTACTGGCATTGGTGGCTGTCTCTTGATCAACGGGGAGATTTTCCATGGCTTTAGCAATTCTGCCTGCGAGGTAGGTTACCTTCATCTTCAAGATGGCGCCTTCCAAGATTTGGCATCGACGACAGCTTTGGTTGAATATGTTGCCAAGCAGCATGGGGATCCTGTTGAACAATGGAGTGGTCGTCGCATATTCAAGGAAGCGACCCAAGGAAATACCATCTGTATGGCGGGAATCGATCGAATGGTCGATTACCTAGGCAAGGGGGCTTGCCAATATCTGTTATGTTGTCAATCCTCAAGTGGTCATCCTTGGTGGTGGGGTCATGGGACAGGAAGCGATATTGAAACCAAAAATTTCAGCTGCCCTCAAAGACTCCCTGGTTCCAAGCCTTGCAGACAAGACACAATTGGAGTTTGCGATCATCAAAATACGGCAGGGATGGTAGGAGCTTACCACCATTTCAAGCAACAACAAGCCAGACGGAATTAAATCAAAAAACGAGGCTGGGACAAAAGTCCTAGCCTCTTATTTGTTTTTGCATTGTCGAGCAAGACGCAGTGGTTGAGTGGGCTCTACCACGCTGATTACATCAGCTTTACAGCCCTACTCACTCTCAGTGCGACGTAGGTGACTGACGAAAATCGAATTTCTAACGAATTACCGATTTCGTCCCACTCTCATTTTTCTGTGGAAAAGAAAAACCAGAATGCAGAGGAAAGGATCCTCAGCTCCTGGTGATAAATCGGAAGATTAGCGTCTACGTGAATCGTAGCCATTGAGTTTTTTGTTTTCCCAATAGCTATTGAAAATTTTCTCCTTGCGCTCCCGATCCATTTCAAGAAAGTGAGCGTAGATTAAATCAATCGTGGTTAAGAAGGGAAGGGTTGCCGTAATACGGTCGATATAGGTGCTTCCAGGTAGGGGAGCAACTGGTAAAATTTCCGTAAAGTCATCTTTGATAGCGTCTGGTTGAGCAGTAAGAAGAACGGTTTTTGCTCCCATTTCTTGAGCATCCAGGAGGCTATGGATAATCGAGCGTGTGGTTCCCGATAGAGAGAAGGCAATGACTAGGCAGGATTTATCCAAGATACTGGTCGTCCATGCAAAGCCGTCTTGATCGGTTAGGGCCTCGCAAACAACGCCCAGTCGGAGGAAGCGAAGTTTCATCTCGGAGGCGACTAGACCGAGCTTCCTTTTCCAAAGAAGTAGACCCGATCTGCTTGAGTGATTAAGTTGGCGACTTCTTTGATTTGGTCATCTTTTGCTAGGGTTTTCTGTAACCTGAAGGACCTGCTGGTAGCGACGCAAGACATCCTGGGTTAGTTCGTCGTGTAGGGGATTGTTGCTTTTGAGATTTGGTTTCTTCGTTAAAGTGATAAATAAATTCACGGTAGCCTGTGAAGCCACACTTTTGGGAAAAACGGGTCAAAGCAGCTTTTGATACATGCAAAAGTTCCGTCACTCTAGACGAGGAAAGAGAGTGTTGCTGCGCTTCAGGAGATAAAAAATAGCGGGCAATGTCTAGCTCTAGCTCCGTCATTTCTTCTTGATGGCTCTTAATAATGCTTCGGAGATCACGATCTTGTTTCACAGCAGTCCTCCTTTCAACTGAGGTTACACCTGGAGAAAATCCTATAATATATTTCACAGTATAACATAAAAAGCTGTGATATACAAGGAATACGACCAGCGAACGACTGAAAGAAGGAACAGAATCCACATCTTTTTTGAATCACCTTTGTTAAAAAAATAACCTCTGGAAACAAAGGAAAGACGCTGAAAAAAGTTGATGAAATATGTTATAATTTACACAAGAATTTGTTCCTTCTCATAAAGGAAGAGGTAAGGAGGTGGAGTGATGGCCAACGCAACTCTCGAAATGATGCAAGAGATTGAAATGGCGGCGAAGCCGTTGTCGCAAAGTTACGAGGATCAGGTCCAAGATTTGCGCCAACAGCTAGGGTGATCACCCTACAGGAGGTAGCAGCATCCTATGACAAAGAGACTGCTAAGCTGGTCGCAGAGCGGGAAGAGTCCTCGAAAGCGACGATTGCTAGCTTGGAAGCAGACCTGGCAGTGACCAGTCAACGCAATGACGAAAAGGTGCAGCAAGCTATGACAGATAAGCGCGCAGCTTTGGTAGACGAAATTGTAGAAAAGGTGGTAGCAACCTATGGCAATTAGTCCAATGCAACACCTTTCTCTGGTCTTGCCCACAAATCTAATGGACGAGCTTCTCTTGTCGCTCCAGTCAGAGGAATCTGTCCAAATCTATGATTTGAGCGAGCAAGAGGATTGGCAAGTTGCCTTTCAGACGAGTGATGGGTCCAAAGGATCAGCTCTAAGAATGGATGAACTAAGACGTCGAGAAGAGCAGTTAGAAAAGGCCATACAGGCCCTGGAGCCTTTTATTCCTCAGAAGAAGGGATTAGAAAAACTAAAAGAAGCTCCCTTGTCCTTGTCTTTTCACGATTTAGAGTCTCATGGGGTCATCCGTGATGAGCAACGTCTTTTACAATACGTACAAAAACAATTGGCTGTCTTAGCAAAGGCTCGGGATCGCATCCAGCAAGCCCAAGAAGAAATCGCCTCTTTAGAAAAATGGGCTGCCTTGACGACAACACCTGACCAGCTCAAGCGTTTCCGTTATGTTCGTGGCTTAATCGGTACCATTCCGAATAGTGAACAGGATCAGGCGCGACAAGCCTTACTGGCTCATCCAGATGTAGAAGTTGATGTGGTCTTCAGCTCGGAAACGGAGCATGGGGTAGTAGTCTTGTATAAGTCTGGGGATTTAACAGACCTTCAAGATACGCTGACTAGTTCGCATTTCAAAGAGTTTGACTACCAAGGAGAGACCCTACCAAAAAGAACGTTTGGAGCAACTCAAGAGAGAGATTAAAGAACAAGGTGCTGTCGAAAGCAGCTACGTTGGAAACGCTCAGTCAAGCCAAGGAAGACCTTAATCAACTCAAGTACCAACTCGATTATGTCTTGAGTCTAGGGGGCCCAGGGAAGAGGCCAAAAGGCTCTCTTGCCAGTACAGCTCATCTAGTCGCATTAGAAGGGTGGATTGAAACTGCTCAACTCGATGCTTTAAAAGCCAAACTTCAAAAGGAGTTTGGGAACCAAGTCGTCTTGCAGACACGTGAAGTCGCTCAAGAAGAATGGGACCAGGTACCAATCAAACTGAAAAACAATGCCTTGGTGGAGCCCTTCGAGTTAGTGACAGAAATGTATGCCTTGCCCTAAGTATTACGAGAAAGATCCGACACCAATCGTCTCTCTCTTCTACTTTGTTTTCTTCGGCATGATGGTAGCAGATATCGGCTATGGTCTCTTGTTGACGTTGGCAACTGGTTTTGCTCTAAAGGCCTTCCAGCTTCAGCCGAGCGCAGCAAAAAACCTTCGCTTTTTCTGCCTTTTAGGAATCTCGGTAGCCCTTTGGGGAGTCGTCTACGGTTCCTTCTTCGGCTTTGAGATGCCCTTTGCTTTGATCAGTACGACGACCAATGCCATGACCATCTTGATATTATCAGTTATCTTTGGTTTCATCACCGTTCTGGTCGGCCTCTTCCTAGGTGGGATGAAAAATGTCCGCCTGAAAGACTACACCGAAGCCTACAATGCAGGCTTTGCCTGGGTCTTGATTTTATTGGGCTTGATGCTCTTAGCGGTCGGAAACATCCTACCAGGCTTATCCTACCTAGTCCCCATTGGCCAGTGGCTAGCCATTCTCAATGCGATTGGTATTTTGGTCGTGTCCATTGTCAGTGCTAAGAAATTATCAGGAATTGCAGCTGGTCTCTTTAATCTCTACAACGTTAGTGGCTATGTCGGAGACTTGGTCAGCTTTACCCGGCTGATGGCGCTTGGTTTATCAGGGGCTAGCATCGGTTCAGCCTTTAACCTGATTGTCAATCTCTTACCAACCCTGGGACGATTCACCGTCGGCCTTGTCCTCTTTGTCCTCCTTCATGCCATCAACATGTTCCTGTCCTTTTTATCAGGCTATGTGCATGGAGCACGTTTGATCTTTGTCGAATTCTTTGGCAAGTTCTACGAGGGTGGTGGCAAGCCCTTCCGACCTTTAAAACCGTCGGAACGCTATGTCAAAACAAAAAAATAATTCAGTAAATCAATCATAAAAAATTTTATAGGAGTATATTCATGGAATCTTTAGCTTCATATTTCTCAACCCATGGGGGTGCCTTCTTTGCAGCCCTTGGTGTAGCCATTGCAGTGGCTCTTAGTGGAATGGGTTCAGCCCTCGGTGTTGGTAAGACTGGTCAGGCAGCTGCCGCACTCTTGAAAGAACAACCAGAAAAATTTGCCCAAGCCTTGATCTTGCAATTGTTGCCAGGTACACAAGGTTTGTACGGTTTCGTTATCGGGATCTTGATCTGGTTGCAAATTAAACCAGATATGGCTCTTGAAACAGGAGTTGCTTACTTCTTCACAGCCCTTCCAGTAGCGATCGTCGGCTATTTCTCAGCGAAACATCAAGGAAATGTCGCAACTGCTGGGATGCAAATCTTGGCAAAACGCCCTGAAGACATGATGAAAGGGGTTATCCTTGCGGCCATGGTTGAAACCTATGCCATCTTGGCCTTCGTTGTGTCCTTCCTTTTGACTCTTCGCGTCGGCTAATCTAGACACACCTCAGTCAAAGAAGAGGAATGTTCTCTTCGTCTATTATCGGTGGCGAAGAACTCCAAAGGAGGAAATAAAAACAATGACGGATTATTCCCAATTAAAGGATTCCATCCTTGAACAGGCCCATGAAAAAGGTCGGAAATTAGTGGCGGAAGCAACGGCTAAGGTTCAAGCAGAGTCCCAGTTGCAGGAAGCTCGTTTGGTAGAAGAAAAGTTACACCAACGGGCGGTTCAATTGCAGACTATTGAGCGCCGCTTGCAACGTGAAAGCCAACAAATTGAAAATAAAAAGCGCCAATCGACATTGGTTACCAAGCAACGTGTCTTAAAAGAGTTGTTTGCGGATGCCTACCAGAAAATGGCTACTTGGTCACGCCAAGAAGAACTCGCATTTCTGCATCGCGTTCTTCCTCGCTATGCAGATCGAGCAATGGTCTTAACGTTTGGTGCTGTGACGGCAGAAAAATTGACAGATCAAGATCGTCAGGATTTGATAGAGGCCTATCCACAGCTTCAATTAGCGAAAGAAACGCTTACCCAAGAGGCTGGTTTTGTCCTTTTCCTTTGGCAAAGTGGATGCCAGCTACCTCTACCGTGATTTGGTTGATGCTGTGCGGGAGGAGCAGAGCTTCCATATGGCAGCCAGCATTTTTTTAAAGAAGAGAAAAACTAGGAGGGCTATGAGTGAACGGACGTATTCTCAAGTAAATACCGGGATTAGTGTACGTGAAGCTAGTTTTTTTGAGCCCGGCTCAGTTTGATGCCCTTCTGAATAGCTCCGATGCAGAAGCGCGTGCTAATCTCTTGCAAGGGACGGCCTATGCCTTGGAGGCAGATCAACTGCGTCAAGTCCAAGTGGTCGAGCAAGCCTTGATGAAGCACCTTCTAGCAGAGTACGATTGGGCTTATCAGGTGGCTCCGAACCCTGCGGTAGTCGACCTCTTCGCCCTCAAGTACACCTATCACAATCTCAAGGTCTTCTTGAAAGAGCGAGCAACGGGGCGGGATTTGAACTTCCTATTATTGGATGCAGGTCCCTATTCCTTAGCGGTTCTTGAACAAGTAGCCAAGACCTTTTCTTCAGAGAACTGCCCAGAGTTTATGGCTCAAGAAGTCGCAGCAACCTGGCAGGAATATGTCGACTATCAGGATATTCGGGTTCTGGAGATCGGCATGGATTTGGCTTACTTTGATCATCTCAAACGCTTGGCGAAAGATCTGGACCATCCACTTTTAAAATCCTTGGTCACCTTGACCATTGATTGTTACAATGTCATCACAGTTGAGCGGGCCCTCAGTTTGAAAAAGCCGAACAGCTTTATGAAGCAACTTTTGTCTGATGCAGGGAGCCTCTCAGCAAGAGAAGTCATTCAGTGTGTCGAGCAGGGCAACCTCATCAGTTGGTTCCAACAAGTCAATCCCTTGCCTTATAATGTGGAATTGACACAGTACGAAGAGCAGATGCGAGCAGGCAGAGTAACTGCTGAGACAGTGGAATATCTGGAGCATGTGCTTAAGTACCGAATTTTGGAACAAGCTTCCTTTGAGACAGACGGGCCCTTGCCTTTAGCTCGCTATCTCTTTGGAAAAGAGCTGGAGGTGAAGAACCTTCGTTTGGTCTTGACGGGTCTGGATAATCAACTCCCGATTGACAAAATAAAAGAAAGGATGAGACCAATCTATGGCCAGTAAAACGCAAAAAATTGCCGTTGTGGGAAACCGTGATGCCATCCTTCCTTTTCAAATGATTGGCTTTCAGATCTTTCCCGTAGCAGAGGCTCAGGAAACCATCAATACCTTACGTCACTTGAGCCAAGAAGATTTTGGCATCATCTATCTGACGGAAGATATGGCTCAGGAAATCCCAGATACCATTGCCTACTATGATCGCCAAGTAACCCCAGCCGTCATCTTGATCCCTACTCATAAGGGAACGACTGGATTGGGGCGGCAGCGAATTCGGGACAATGTCGAAAAAGCAGTCGGACAGGATATTTTATGAGAACAAATGAATTTGGCCAAGCGATTGGCGATGCCATGCCTGATTTTACACCGGGGGGGTCTGCCAGCTATTGAGCGGATCGAAGGTCGCTATACCGTGATCGAGCGCCTCTCAAAAGAAAAACATGGAGCAGATCTTTATCAGGTCTACGGGCCGGACTCTCCAGCAGCGATGTGGACCTTTCTGTTCAAAGGCCCTGCCCACAATAAAGAGGAGTGGGACCGCTTATTGGATGATCTCATGACAGATCAAGGTCGCTTTTACTATGCGATTGTAGACAAAGATTCAGGCAAGGCTTTGGGGACTTTCTCTCTCATGCGGATCGATCAAGCTAATCGGGTGATCGAAGTCGGAGCAGTGACCTACTCACCAGCGCTCCAAAAGACACGCATGGCTACGGAAGCCCAGTATCTCTTGGCGCGCTATGTGTTTGAAGATTTAGGCTACCGCCGCTATGAGTGGAAATGCGATGCCTTAAACCAAGCATCTCGCAAAGCAGCTGAGCGCTTAGGGTTCACCTATGAAGGCTGTTTCCGTCAGGCTGTTGTTTATAAAGGTCGTACCCGTGATACAGACTGGTTGTCTATCATTGACCAAGAATGGCCAGCTATCAAACAGCGCTTCGAAGCCTGGTTGGATCCAAGCAATTTCGATGCCAATGGCCAACAAAAGCAATCTCTAAGAGAGATAGCACAAAAGTAAAACAAAGAAACAAAGGATTCCCAGGAGGAATACATGACTCAAGGAAAAATTATTAAAGTTTCCGGTCCCTTGGTGGTCGCATCAGGGATGCAGGAGGCCAATATCCAAGACATTTGCCGGGTCGGCGATCTTGGTTTGATTGGCGAAATTATTGAGATGCGGCGGGATGAAGCCTCTATCCAAGTATATGAAGAAACGTCAGGAGTAGGACCAGGTGAACCAGTGGTAACAACCGGAGCTCCCCTTTCTGTCGAGTTGGGACCAGGTTTGATTTCTCAGATGTTTGACGGGATCCAACGTCCCTTGGAACGCTTCCAAGAAGTTACAGCCAGTGACTTCCTTATACGTGGAGTTCAAGTTCCAAATCTAGACCGTGACACCAAATGGACCTTCGAGCCAAGTGTGGCAGAAGGAACAGAGGTAGTTGCCGGAGACATCGTCGGTACGGTTCAAGAGACCAATATGGTGGAGCACCGTATCATGGTACCGTTTGGTGTTAATGGACGTGTGACCAAGATCGCAGCAGGTTCTTACACAGTGGAAGAGTCAGTTTATGAGATCGAGCAGGCAGATGGTAGCCTCTTTACTGGGACCCTGATGCAAAAATGGCCGGTTCGTCGAGGCCGTCCCTTTGCACAAAAACTGATTCCAGTAGAGCCTTTGGTCACCGGTCAACGGGTCATCGATACCTTCTTCCCAGTGACTAAGGGTGGAGCTGCAGCTGTTCCTGGTCCTTTCGGAGCTGGAAAAACAGTTGTGCAACACCAGGTGGCCAAGTTTGCCAATGTAGACATCGTAATTTACGTTGGTTGTGGGGAACGCGGAAATGAAATGACGGATGTTCTGAATGAGTTTCCAGAATTGATCGATCCAACGACTGGTCAATCCATCATGCAACGGACGGTTCTGATCGCTAATACTTCGAACATGCCGGTAGCGGCGCGTGAAGCTTCCATCTACACAGGGATTACTATTGCCGAATACTTCCGTGATATGGGCTATTCCGTTGCCATCATGGCGGACTCTACTTCGCGTTGGGCAGAAGCTCTCCGTGAAATGTCTGGTCGTCTAGAAGAAATGCCAGGGGATGAAGGCTACCCAGCCTATCTTGGTAGCCGGATTGCTGAATATTACGAGCGCGCAGGTCGGGTTAAGACACTTGGAACCACTGCGCGTGAAGGTTCGATTACCGCCATCGGTGCCGTTTCCCCTCCCAGGTGGAGACATTTCAGAGCCGGTGACCCAAAATACCTTGCGGATTGTCAAGGTTTTCTGGGGACTAGATGCTCAGTTGGCCCAACGCCGCCATTTCCCAGCCATCAACTGGTTGAGTTCTTATTCCCTTTACCAAGATGAAGTGGGCCAATATATCGATCAGCATGAGCAGATTAGCTGGGCAGAAAAAGTGACCCGCGCCATGAACCTGTTGCAAAAAGAGAGTGAATTGCAGGAGATTGTGCGTTTGGTTGGTCTGGATTCCCTGTCTGAGAAAGACCGCTTGACCATGAATGCGGCCAAGATGATCCGCGAAGACTACCTGCAACAAAATGCCTTTGATGAGGTCGATACCTATACTTCCTTCAGCAAGCAGGTGGCCTTGTTGACCAACATTTTGACCTTTGACCAAGAAAGTCAAAAAGCACTAGAATTAGGAGCTTACTTCACAGAAATCATGGAAGGAACTGTAGACCTTCGGGACCGCATTGCCCGGAGCAAGTTCATCCATGAGGACCAGTTGGCAACCATTCAAGCCCTGAAAGAAGAAATCATAGAAACCCTACACCAAATCGTCGCAAAAGGAGGAGTAGACAATGAGCGTGATTAAAGAATACCGTACTGTCAGCGAAGTTGTTGGCCCCTTGATGATTGTCGATCAGGTTGAAGGGTTCACTACAATGAACTGGTAGAAATCAAGCTTCATGATGGAACGACCCGTCAGGACAAGTCCTCGAAGTCCAAGAAGACAAGGCCATGGTCCAGCTCTTTGAAGGATCTAGCAGGGATCAACTTGGAAAAAAAGCCAAAGTCCGCTTTACCGGACGTCCCTAGAACTCCCAGTGTCTGAAGACATGGTGGGACGCATCTTTTAACAGGGATGGGCAAACCCATCGATGGTGGTCCAGAGATTATCCCAGAGAAATACTTGGACATTGATGGACAAGCCATCAACCCTGTTTCGCGGGACTATCCGGATGAATTTATCCAGACAGGGATCTCAGCTATTGACCATTTGAACACCCTAGTTAGGGGGCAAAAGCTTCCGGTATTCTCTGGATCAGGGCTTCCTCATAAAGAATTGGCTGCTCAGATTGCTCGTCAAGCGACGGTGCTTAATTCGGAAGAAAACTTCGCCGTGGTCTTTGCGGCCATGGGGATTACCTTCGAAGAAGCCGAATTCTTTATGAACGACCTGCGGGAAACAGGTGCGATTGATCGCTCTGTCCTCTTTATCAACCTAGCTAATGACCCAGCTATCGAGCGGATTGCCACTCCTCGGATCGCCTTGACAGCTGCCGAGTACTTGGCCTATGAAAAAGACATGCACGTCTTGGTTATCATGACCGACATGACCAACTACTGTGAGGCCCTTCGGGAAGTATCTGCTGCCCGCCGTGAGGTTCCAGGACGTCGGGGCTATCCAGGTTACCTTTATACTAACCTCTCAACCCTCTACGAACGTGCAGGACGCTTGGTTGGAAAGAAGGGATCTGTGACCCAAATTCCGATCCTCTCTATGCCAGAAGATGACATCACCCACCCCATCCCTGACTTGACAGGCTACATCACAGAAGGTCAGATTATCTTGTCCCGCGATCTCTACAATAGTGGTTATCGCCCACCGATCAATGTTCTTCCCTCCCTTTCCCGTTTGAAGGACAAGGGTTCTGGTGAAGGTAAGACTCGGAAAGACCATGCGGCGACCATGAACCAGCTCTTTGCGGCCTATGCCCAAGGAAAACAAGCCAAAGAATTAGCTGTGGTGCTCGGAGAATCCGCCTTGTCCGATACAGATAAGCTCTATGTTAGGTTTACCGATCGCTTTGAGAAGGAGTACATCAACCAAGGCTTTACCACCAATCGGACCATTCAAGAAAGTCTGGATCTAGGTTGGGAATTGTTGGCTATCTTGCCACGGACAGAGCTCAAGCGGATCAAGGATGACATGATTGACGAATACCTCCCAAAAACTTCTCAGGAAGCACAAGCCTAGGAGTAGAAAGGAGGAAGTCAGATGGCACGATTAAATGTCAAACCCACTCGGATGGAGTTAAACACCCTCAAAGAGCGTCTGAAGACAGCAACTAGAGGGCATAAACTTCTCAAGGACAAACGAGACGAGCTCATGCGACGCTTCATCGAATCGGTCCGTGAAAATGACCGCCTCCGTCAGAAGGTTGAAGCAGCTCTCATTGGCAATATGCAAGAATTTGTCCTGGCCAAATGTCTGGAAAATGACCTCATGGTCCAGGAAATCTTTGCAGTTCCGACGCGGGAAGTCAGCCTGCATATCGAGACGGAGAACATCATGAGTGTGCGCGTGCCCAAGATGCATGCCCACATTGATAATCCGTATGGAGACGATGAGGGAGACGTGGTATACAGCTACGTGGCTTCCAATAGTCAGATGGACAACACCATTCAAGAAATGGAAGAACTCCTTCCAGACCTGTTGCGCTTAGCAGAGATTGAAAAAACTTGTCAGCTAATGGCCGATGAGATTGAAAAAACGCGCCGTCGGGTCAATGGATTGGAATATGCGACCATCCCAGATCTCAAAGAAACCATCTACTATATCGAAATGAAACTCGAAGAAGCCGAACGCGCCAACCTGGTCCGAATGATGAAGGTCAAATAAGATACAAAGCCGTTAAACAGCACCCCAAGTGATGTCTATAAGACACGAACTTGGGGTGTTTTTTAGCTTTTATTCAACTGAAAAATCTTTCAAAATTCCCTCGTTCATGGCTTTCAAAGGCTTCTGATACAATGAATTTGTTTGATTGTCCAAATAGTACTAACTGTCATTAATTGTTAAGAGATTGTAACAAGAAAGGACTAATGTTACAAATTAGGGTCAGTTAGATTAAAAGAAAAGAAGAGCCATTTTAAAGACAAAAAATGTGGTAGAATATTAAATGTATCTGTCTGGAGATAAACCTCCGATAATAAGAAAACGAGGAAAGAACGTATGAAGAAAGTAAATAAAAAGGCTTTGATTGCTTCGACTGTTGCTATGGCGGTCTTGCCATTTACAACTGGTAAAGCAGAATCAAATGGGGATTGGGTTGCCCGTTCTGTAGATGAAATTCGTGCAGATATTTCAACTTCAGAAAACAAACAAACCTACACCATCAAATATGGAGATACCCTAAGCACGATTGCGGAAGCTTTGAATGTTGACGTAACTGTTTTGGCAAACTTGAACCAAATCAGCAACATTGATTTGATTTTCCCGGGAACTGTTTTGACAACAACTGTCAATGATCAAAACCAAGTGACAGGTGTAGAAATCCAAACTCCTACAGCAGGCAATGCTGACGCAACTGTGACAACTTCTGCTGATTTGACAAACAACCAAATCAAAGTGGACAACCAAACTGTTGCAGTGGGTGATTTGACAAAACCAGTAGCAGATGAAAGCAACCAAGCTGTAGAACTCCCTCAAGCACCTGCAGTTGTAGCAGCAGTGGCAGAGCAAGTATCAGAAAGCTTGTCAACTCCAGAAGCACCAGCTGAAACACCTGCACCAGCAGCTCCAGTAGCAGAGGAAGCACCAGCACCAGTTGTTGAAGAAGCACCTGCGCAACCTGCTGCAGAGCCAGCTGAAGTAGCGGCTCCTGTAGAAGCACCAGTTGTTGAGGAAGCACCAGCGGCTCCAGTAGCTGAACCAGCTCCAGTCGTAGAAGTTCCAGCAGAACCAGAAGTTACTGCGGTTGCTTCAACACCACAATATGGTGCACCAGCACCAGTTGTTGATACGACAGCTTCAACTCCTTCAACAGCAACTCCAACTTCAAATGAAGGTCTTCAACCTCAAACAATTAAATTCAAAGAACAAGTGATTAATGAACTTGGCTTGACTGATATCGGTGGTTACCGTCCTGGTGACCCAGAAGATCACGGTAAAGGTCTTGCAATCGACGTTATGGTTCCAGAAAGTTCAGCGATTGGTGACCAAGTAGCTCAATATGCAATCGATCACATGCAAGAAAATGGAATTTCTTACATCATCTGGAAACAACGTTTCTATGCTCCAGTAAATAACATTTATGGACCAGCAAACACTTGGAATGAAATGCCAGACCGTGGTAGCGTAACAGAAAATCACTACGACCACGTACACGTATCATTTTACGAATAATTAGGATATAGCAAAAGAATCAGGATATTCCTGATTCTTTTTGTGTATAAAAAATAGATCCCATTGCTCAATGGGACCTAGTGGATTAAAGGATGATATCAGATTTTTCAACTTGATAGAGAGCCATACTCATAAACAAAGCAACAACAAGAAGAATAAGAATCCCGGGTGTCCAAGAGTGGAAGACTTGTTGGCTTGAACCAAATAAGATAGGTCCAAGTGCAGCAAAGACGTATCCTCCCGTTTGAGCCAGTCCAGAGAGCTGAGCAGTTTTCTCAGGAGAGCTAGACTTCATGGAGAAGGTAACCATGAGGTAAGGGAATAAGATACTCGTAAAACTTCCAATCAAGATATTCAGGATCAACCAGTAAATGAAGTTGTCTGTCTTTAGTAACAGCATAGCAATTCCAGTAAAACCAGCTAAAACAGTTATTATCAGCATGATGCGACGGTTTCGTTCAGAAAGGCTGGTGGTGAGACTTGGAATAGTCATAGAGAAAGGAAGACTCATCAGGGTGAATACAGATGCTAAAATTCCTGCATTGGCTTGACTGATGCCGGCTTGGGTCGCCATAGTAGGAAGCCAGGTCATCGTGGTATAGAACAAGAGAGATTGTAGACCACAGAAGAGCATGATGGCCCAGACCTTACCATTCTTATACCAGCTAGTCTTATTTTCATTAGAAGAGGAGCTTTTTTTCAAATAATGATTATGACGAGCATTGGGGAGCCAGGTCACAAGAGCGACCGCACAGACAACGGTCAGCACCCAGACTAGGCCTTGCCAAGAGGTGGCTTGAGTGATAGGAACAGCGACAGAAGAAGCTACCGCAGTAGACAAGCCCATTGCAGTGATATAAAGGGTTGTTAAGAAGCCAAGACGTTTTGGCTCATTGGCTTGGATCAAGCTTGGTAGAAGGACATTGATAAAGGCAATAGCAGCACCAATCAAAAGAGTTCCCACATAGAGGAGAGGCAGATTGATGGTACGCAGAGCAGATCCAATCGTCATCAGGATCAAGACTCCGAGAAAAGAGTCGCTCAATCCCAAAGCGTCTCGCCCAGCTAGTAGCAAAAGGAGAGAAAATAGCGAAGGTTAGGAGGGGCAGACTCGTCAAGAGGCCGAGAGAACTGACCTCGACACCAAAGCTAGTAGCAATATCTGATAAGACAGTGGAGAGGGTCGTAAATGGGGCCCGCAAGACCACTCCTAGTAAAAGGATCCCTGGAATGAGAAAACGTGAATGGTTTTGTTTCATAATGTACCTCCTTGTTCGAAAATGAACAGCATCCGTATCATTATAGCACAAGAACTTGGAGGAGGCAAAAGGAATTATCGGGGGAAAAAGCCCGTAAAATAGCTATTTCGCCTACAAATATAGGAAATAATAGAAAGATAGAGCTGAAAAAATTTTTGAAGGTTTTAAAACTTTCTTCACACATCCTTTGTATAGGAGTCTAATTATCTCCGCTCAAACTGCGTCAATGTACCTAAGCTCGCCGATGCTCGTAAAAAAATAAGGAACGTAGTTCTCACTGTCGTTCGAACTGCATCAATGTACCTAAGCTCACTAACGTTCGTTAAGGTACATAGAAAAAGCCACCGGATTTGGTGGCCTTTATGGGAGATTATTATGAAAAAGTTTAGGATTTTCTATCAAACAAAGTTAGGAGGTCTTCATTTGATGGTATTAGTATAAATCGGAAAACTTAAAGAAAACTTAAGATAAGTTCCTGTAATTTTAAATCAGTCTTAAGACGGATGGTTTGATTTGTAGCTGTCATTCGATCTCATTCTAGGTGAACTTGCATTATTGTCAGAATTGTGAGAAAATAGTCTTCATTAAAGGAGGGAAAGGATAGCGAGATGAGAGAGGATATCAAGATTAACGACCGTGCCCTGGCACTGGAGAAACAATTGATTGAGAAGTTAGAGCTTGTGTTTGATACCGATGTTGAATTGGACGTCTACAACTCGGTTTGATTTATGAGTTGGATCTGGATGAGGAAGGGACTTGCAAGGTAGTCATGACCTTTACCGATACCGCTTGTGACTGTGCGGAAAGTTTGCCTATCGAAATCGTCGCCCGCCTAAAAGAAATTGACGGTATCGAAGACGTCAAAGTAGAAGTAACCTGGTCGCCAGCCTGGAAAATTACCCGGATCAGCCGGTATGGGCGTATTGCCCTTGGCCTTCCACCGCGATAAATCAATAAAACTCACTTTACAAATTCGTAAAGTGAGTTTTTTCATATCTTATTGTTTACCAGACTGTTCCATATTCCAGAAGTCGGTTACAGCACCACGTGATGCTGATGAAACGATGTGGGCATATTTACCCAAAACCCCACGGCTATATAGTGGTGGCAAGGTTGTTTCAGCTTTCCGTTTGGCCAACTCTTCGTCTGAGACATGCATGGTGATTTCTTTGGTATCTTGGTCAACTGTTACCAAATCCCCTGTATGGAGGTAGGCGATTGGGCCACCGACCTGAGCTTCAGGCGCGATATGTCCAACAACGAGACCGTACGTACCACCAGAGAAGCGTCCGTCTGTCAAGAGGGCCACCTTATCTCCTTGGCCTTTCCCAACGATCATGGATGACAAGGACAGCATTTCCGGCATACCAGGACCACCCTTAGGTCCTACGAAACGAACAACAACAACGTCGCCATCTACGATTTCATCCGAAAGAACCGCTTCAATGGCAGCTTCTTCCGAGTCAAAGACCTTAGCAGGACCAGTGATGTTACGAACTTTAACCCCTGATACTTTGGCAACCGCCCCTTCTGGAGCCAAGTTCCCTTTCAAGATGATCAATGGACCATCCGCACGTTTTGGATTTTCAAGTGGCATGATGACTTTTTGACCTGGTGTCAAATCAGCAAAGGCTTCTAAGTTTTCAGCCACCGTTTTACCAGTACATGTGATACGATCCCCATGAAGGAAACCATTCTTAAGAAGGTATTTCATGACAGCTGGCACACCACCGACATTGTAAAGGTCTTGGAAGACGTATTGACCAGAAGGTTTCAAGTCTGCCAAATGAGGCACACGCTCTTGGAAATCATTGAAATCTTCAAGTGTCAAATCAACGTTAGCTGCGTGAGCGATCGCAAGCAAGTGAAGGGTCGCATTTGTTGAACCACCAAGTGCCATGGTCACTGTAATCGCATCTTCAAAGGCTTCACGAGTCAAGATATCAGATGGCTTCAGTCCCATTTCAAGCATTTTGACAACTGCACGACTGCTTCTTCGATATCGGCTTTTTTATCAGCTGATTCAGCAGGGTGAGAAGAGGAACCTGGCAAGCTCATTCCAAGAACCTCGATCGCTGTCGCCATGGTGTTGGCCGTATACATACCCCCACAGCCACCAGGGCCAGGGCAGGCATTACATTCCAGTTGCTTCACTTCTTCAGCAGTCATATCACCATGGTTCCATTTCCCGATCCCTTCGAAAACAGAAACCAAGTCGATATCCTTGCCGTTCAGATTACCAGGGGCAATGGTCCCACCGTAGGCAAAAATAGCTGGAATATCCATATTGGCAATGGCAATCATCGAACCAGGCATGTTCTTATCACAGCCACCGATGGCTACAAAGGCATCCACGTTGTGACCGCCCATAGCTGCTTCGATAGAGTCCGCAATGATATCACGAGAAGTCAAGGAGAAGCGCATCCCAGGCGTTCCCATAGCAATCCCATCCGCAACCGTAATGGTTCCGAATTGAACCGGCCAAGCTCCCGCATCTTTCACACCTTCTTTGGCCAATTTTCCAAAATCATGGAGGTGCATGTTACAAGGTGTGTTTTCAGCCCAAGTAGAGATTACCCCTACGATTGGTTTTTCAAAGTTTTCATCTGTCATCCCAGTTGCCCGAAGCATGGCCCGGTTAGGGGATTTGACCATACTGTCGTAGACACTACTGCGATGGCGTGTATCTAATTCTGTCATCTAATTCCCTCTCATCGTATTTTTTATTATTATAGCACAATTTACGGCCCAACGACAGAAGAAAATTCTTGAATTTTTCAGACAAT
>BNJU01001728.1_pt1 | contig 75234 bp, 98 predicted proteins | sample 8539281 | NCBI WGS metagenome assembly BNJU01 (sample SAMD00202456, study PRJDB9452) | human saliva metagenome | isolation source: human saliva | place: Japan
TTCACTTTGAGTTTTTGACGCCCTTAATATCTTACATTACCAAGATGCTTTTGTTACACCAGGGATTTGACCTTTATATGCCAATTCACGGAAGCAAACACGGCAAAGTTTAAACTTGCGGTAAACTGAGTGTGGACGTCCACAACGTTCACAGCGAGTGTATGCTTGAGTAGAGAACTTCGCTGGGCGTTTGTTCTTAGCAATCATAGATTTTTTAGCCATTAGTTATACCTCCTATATTATTTTGCAAAAGGCATTCCAAGGCCTGTAAGCAATGCACGTGACTCTTCGTCAGTGTTAGCAGTAGTTACGATAACGATGTCAAGACCGCGAGTTTTGTCAACGTCATCAAAGTTGATTTCTGGGAAGATCAATTGTTCTTTCACACCAAGTGTGTAGTTTCCGCGTCCATCAAATGATTTTGTTGGAACACCGTGGAAGTCACGCACACGTGGAAGTGATACTGAAACCAATTTATCCAAGAATTCGTACATACGTTCACCACGAAGGGTAACTTTTGCACCGATCGCTACACCTTCACGAAGACGGAAGCCGGCGATTGATTTTTTAGCTTTAGTGATAAGTGGTTTTTGACCTGAGATAAGCGCCAATTCTTCAGCAGCTTTTTTTCAAGGCTTTTTAGCGTTTGATACAGCTTCACCAACACCCATGTTCAAAACGATCTTATCTACTTTAGGCACAGCCATCACTGATGAGTAGTTGAATTGTTCTGTCAAAGCAGGAACTACTTCATTAAGATATTTTTCTTTTAAACGATTTGCCATTATACTTCTCCTTTCCTTCGTGATTAATCAAGAACTTCGCCTGATTTTTTGTTGTAGCGAACTTTTTTACCGTCTACAAATTTGTAACCAACACGACCAGCTACACCATTTTTGTCCAAAACTTGAACGTTTGATACGTGGATAGCTGCTTCCTTCTCGATGATACCACCTTGAGGAAGTTCGTTAGTTGGACGTTGGTGTTTCTTAACGATGTTAACACCTTCAACGATAACTTTGTTTACTTTTGGAAGGGCAGTAAGGACAACAGCTTCTGTTCCCTTATCTTTACCAGCGATTACGCGAACTTTGTCGCCTTTTTTTACAAACATTTTTTTCTCCTTTTATTCTTACGCCCAATGGGCACCCTGGCTAGGCCAGGGGACTGTGTTTGTTTTTTTATTGATTAAAGTACTTCTGGAGCAAGTGACACGATCTTCATGAAGCCACCTTCACGCAATTCACGTGCAACTGGGCCAAAGATACGTGTTCCGCGAGGAGTTTTGTCGTCACGGATGATAACTGCTGCGTTTTCGTCAAATTTGATGTATGAACCATCAGCACGACGAGCACCTGATTTAGTACGAACGATAACTGCTTAACAACGTCACCTTTTTTAACCGCACCACCAGGAGTAGCTTGTTTTACAGATGCCACAATAACATCACCGATGTTCGCAAATTTACGTTTAGAACCACCAAGAACTTTGATAGTCAAGATTTCGCGTGCACCGCTGTTGTCTGCGACTTTCAAACGAGTTTCTGTTTGAATCATTTCAGTTTTCTCCTTTCAGGTTTGATTAGATGATTACCGCTTCTTCAACAACTTCTACAAGACGGAAACGTTTTGTAGCTGAAAGCGGGCGAGTTTCCATGATACGTACGATATCGCCTTCTTTGGCAACATTGTTTTCATCATGTGCTTTGTATTTTTTAGAGTAGTTAATACGTTTACCATAGACTGGGTGGTTACGTTTTGTTTCAACTACAACTGTGATTGTCTTGTCCATTTTGTCAGATACAACACGTCCAACAAGAACTTTACGATTATTGCGTTCCATTGAAATTTCTCCTTCCCTAGTCTATTATTTCGCTTCAGATTGAACTGTTTTGATACGAGCGATTTGTTTTTTAACTTCTTTCAAGCGAGCTGTTTGTTCTAATTGACCAGTAGCAGCTTGGAAACGAAGTTCAAACAATTCTTTTTTCAATTCGTTTTCGCGCTTCGCGAGTTCTTCTTGAGAAAGACCACGAAGTTCTTTAACAAATTCTTTTACTTCATTAAGTTTCATGCCTTCTCCTTATTCTGCTTCACGTTTTACGAATTTACATTTAACTGGCAATTTGTGGCTTGCAAGACGAAGCGCTTCGCGAGCGATCTCTTCAGATACACCAGCAACTTCAAACATAACTTTACCACGTTTAACTGGTGCTACCCAACCTTCAGGTGCCCCTTTACCAGATCCCATACGAACCCCGATAGCTTTAGCTGTGTATGATTTGTGTGGGAAGATTTTAATCCAAACTTTACCACCACGTTTCATGTAACGAGTCATGGCGATACGAGCAGCTTCGATTTGGCGGTTAGTGATCCAGTGGCTAGTTGTAGCTTGGAGACCGTATTCACCGAATGCCACTTCTTTTCCACCTTTAGCTTCACCGCGCATTTTACCACGGAATTCACGACGGTGTTTAACACGTTTAGGTACTAACATTGGTTATTTACCTCCTTTAGTGTTTTTACGAGCTGGAAGAACTTCACCACGGTAGATCCATACTTTAACACCAAGTTTACCGTATGTAGTATCTGCTTCTTCCCAAGCGTAATCGATATCTGCGCGAAGTGTGTGAAGTGGAACTGTACCTTCAGAGTATCCTTCTGCACGGGCGATATCTGCACCGTTCAAACGACCTGATACTTGAGTTTTAATTCCTTTAGCTCCAGCACGCATAGCACGTTGGATTGCTTGTTTTTGTGCACGACGGAAAGCAACACGTTGCTCCAATTGACGAGCAATTCCTTCACCAACAAGGTGAGCATCCAAATCAGGTTGTTTGATTTCGATGATGTTGATGTGTACTTGTTTTCCAGTCAATTTGTTAAGTTTAGCACGAAGTGCATCAACGTTAGCACCACCTTTACCGATAACCATACCTGGTTTAGCAGTGTGAAGTGAAACGTTAACTTTGTTTACTGCGCGTTCGATTTCAATAGTTGAAACTGCTGCGTCAGCTAGTTCTTTTTGAACGAATTTACGGATTGCAAGATCTTCATGAAGGTAATCCGCGTATTCTTTTTCAGCATACCATTTGGCATCCCAATCACGGATGATGCCGACACGCATACCAATTGGATGTACTTTTTGACCCACGATTTTACCTCCTTATTTTTCTGCAACAGCTACAGTGATGTGAGCTGTACGTTTGTTGATTGGTGAAGCTGAACCTTTCGCACGTGGACGGAAACGTTTCATAGTTGGTCCTTCGTTTGCGAATGCTTCAGATACTACCAAGTTAGCTTTATCCAAACCAAAGTTGTTTTCAGCGTTAGCTACAGCTGAGTTCAAAACTTTCAAGATGATTTCAGCAGCTTTGTTTGGAGTGAATGTCAAAATTGCGATTGCATCGGCTACGCTTTTACCACGGATGTTGTCAAGAACAAGACGTGATTTACGAGGTGAAACACGTACTGTGCGAGCCATTGCTTTAGCTGAAGTAATTTCTGCCATTTATGTTCTCCTTATTTTCTACGTGTCTTCTTGTCGTCTGCGGCGTGACCTTTGTAAGTACGAGTTGGTGCAAATTCACCAAGCTTGTGACCTACCATGTCTTCTTGGATGTAAACCGGTACGTGTTTACGTCCATCATAAACTGCGATAGTGTAACCAATGAAACTTGGGAAGATCGTTGAACGACGTGACCAAGTTTTGATAACTTTTTTCTTTTCGTCGTTAGCTTGAGCTTCAACTTTTTTCATCAAATGCTCATCGACGAAAGGTCCTTTTTTAAGACTGCGTCCCATTTTTTTATATTTTTCTCCTTTAAATATAGTACCACAGCGGCTTGCGCTCTCAACGAGCGCTACCGAGCTGGCGGATTATCTAGCACTTAAGCGACTAGTTTTAAATTATTTCTCGTTGCGACGACGAACGATAAGTTTGTCAGATTTCGCTTTCTTGTTACGAGTTTTAAGACCAAGAGCAGGTTTGCCCCATGGAGTTGATGGTGCTTTACGACCAACTGGTGCTTTACCTTCACCACCACCGTGTGGGTGATCGTTAGGGTTCATTACAGAACCACGAACTGTTGGGCGGATACCTTTCCAACGGCTACGTCCTGCTTTACCAAGGTTTACAAGTCCATGTTGTTCGTTTCCGACAACACCAACTGTTGCACGACAAGTTCCAAGAATCATACGAACTTCACCTGATTGAAGACGAACAAGAACGTATTTTCCTTCTTGACCCAATACCTGAGCTGAAGCTCCAGCAGCACGTACCAATTCTCCACCACGACCTGGTTTCAATTCGATGTTGTGGATCAAAGTACCAACTGGGATGTTAGCAAGCGGAAGAGCGTTTCCGACTTTGATATCTGCTTCAGGACCTGAAACGATACGTTGACCAACTTCAAGACCTTTTGGAGCGATGATGTAAGCTTTCACACCGTCAGTGTAGTGTACAAGAGCGATGTTTGCAGAACGGTTTGGATCGTACTCGATAGTTTTAACAACTGCTTCAACGTTGTCTTTGTTACGTTTGAAGTCAACCAAACGGTAGAAACGTTTGTGTCCACCACCTTGGTGACGAACAGTGATACGACCGTTGTTGTTACGACCAGCCTTGTTCTTCAAAGCAACAAGCAAAGTTTTTTCTGGTGTGCTTGTTGTGATTTCAGCGAAATCCAAAGAAGTCATATTACGGCGACCGTTTGTTGTTGGTTTATAAACACGAATTCCCACGATATTTCCTCCTTAGATTATTCAGCTTCAGCAGCAAACAACTCGATTGCTTTTGAATCAGCTGTAAGAGTGATGATAGCTTTTTTAGTTTTGTTAGTAAAACCAGTGTAACGTCCAACACGTTTAGCTTTAGGTTTTACGTTGATTGTGTTAACATTTGCAACTTTAACACCTTCGAAAGCAGCTTCAACAGCTTGCTTGATCAAAAGTTTGTGTGCACGAGTGTCAACTTCAAATACATATTTGCCTGCTTCAAGTTGAGCCATTGAGCTTTCAGTGATGACAGGTTTTTTGATAACATCATACAAATTCATTATGCAAGAACCTCCTCGATTTTAGAGATAGCTGCTTGAGTAACAAGAAGTTTGTCACTATTTGCGATGTCAAGAACACTTGCAGTTGTAGCAGTCGCAACTTTCACGTTTGGAAGGTTACGAGCTGAGAGAGCTGCGAATTCGTTTCCTTCTTCAAGAATAACAAGGACTTTAGAATCGATGCTCAAAGCTGCAAGAACTTTTGCAAATTCAGCAGTTTTTGGAGCTGTAAATTCAAGAGAATCAACGGCTACAAATTTGTTTTTCAGCAACTTTTTTTCTGAGTAAACAGATTTAAGTGCAAGGCGACGAACTTTTTTTGAGGAAGTTTGTACGCATAGCTACGTGGAGTTGGTCCGAAGACGATTCCACCACCACGCCATTGTGGAGAGCGGATAGAACCTTGACGAGCACGTCCAGTTCCTTTTTGACGCCATGGTTTGCGTCCGCCACCTGAAACAGCTGAGCGGTTTTTAACTGCGTGAGTTCCTTGACGAAGGCTAGCACGTTGGCTGATGATCACATCAAACACAACAGATTGGTTTGGTTCGATACCAAAGATTGCATCGTTAAGAACAACTTCGCCCGCTTGTTTACCAGTTTGGTCGAATAATGTTACATTTGCCATTTTGACTGTATTCCCCTTTCCTTATTATTTACCAGCTTTAACTGCTGACTTGATAGTGATAAGAGATTTCTTAGCACCTGGTACGTTACCTTTGATAAGGATAACGTTCTTTTCTGGAACAACTTGTACAACTTCAAGGTTTTGAATTGTTACGCGGTCGCCACCCATACGTCCTGCAAGGTTTTTACCTTTGAATACGCGGTTAGGTGCAACAGGTCCCATAGAACCTGGACGACGGTGGTAACGAGAACCGTGAGCCATAGGTCCACGTGATTGTCCGTGGCGTTTGATAACACCTTGGAAACCTTTACCTTTAGATGTACCAGTTACATCAACAATGTCTCCAGCTGCGAAAGTTTCAACTGTGATTTCAGCACCAACTTCCAAGCCTTCAACGTTTTTGAATTCACGAATGAAGCGCTTAGGAGCCGTGTTAGCTTTTGCTACATGTCCTTTAGCAGGTTTGTTGCTCAATACTTCGCGTTTGTCATCGAAACCAACTTGGATAGCGTTGTAACCATCTGTTTCAACAGTTTTAACTTGAAGAACAACGTTTGGAGTTGCTTCGATAACTGTTACAGGGATCAATTCGCCAGCTTCAGTGAAGATTTGAGTCATTCCCACTTTTTTCCCTAAGATTCCTTTTGTCATGAGAAAATAGTTCCTTTTCTATATTTTTTATTCAAAAAGTTTTTAACGAGCGTTTTTTATGCTCAAGTCTAAGATACAAAGGGCGTCAAACTCAAAGTGAAAATAGGAGACTGACGCAGTGTCTAACAGACACTAGGAAGTTTATCTTTTTCACACCGAGTTTAGCCCGTGTTCAATTAAATTGAAACACTAGCCTCTGCTCTTTTATATTTTAGATTAAAGTTTGATTTCTACGTTTACACCACTTGGAAGATCCAATTTCATCAAAGCGTCAACTGTTTTTTGAGTTGGGTTGATGATGTCGATCAAACGTTTGTGTGTACGCATTTCGAATTGTTCGCGAGAATCTTTATATTTGTGAGTCGCACGAATGATTGTGTAGAGGCTACGCTCAGTTGGAAGTGGGATTGGACCCGCAACTTGTGCACCTGTACGAGTAGCTGATTCTACGATTTTTGCAGCCGCTGTGTCGAGTGTACGGTGTTCGTACGCTTTCAAACGGATGCGGATTTTTTTGTTTGCCATCTTTTTCTCCTTTTCGTCTATTTAAGATAATAGGCTAGCTCCACAAGAAAACCGACGCGCGTTGCGTGGCAATGCAACCGAGCGTGTCGCAACCTCTTGCATCAAAGCTAAGACTGTAATTTACAGCACCATAATAGAATAACACAAAGCCCCTGCGATTGCAAGGGATTTGACAGGATTTTTTTAATTTTTCGAATGAAACTGTTTTCTTATTGCTCCTTATCTCAAAAAAGCATAAATGAAGAGCAGATTTTTATTTTTTCTTCTATATAATATTCATAATATTCGTTTTGATCTGAAATGTATCATTCGATTGATTTATCAAGATATCTGCTTTTGACTCGGTTTCTTTATAGTATTGCAGATACTGTTCTCGTCTCATTTGCTGACTAGCCAATATAAAGGATGCATCGCCATTTCTCACAGTCGTATCTCGAGCTAGACGCCTCTTTAATTCTGTCTCTTCATTCGTGTAGAAACAGATGGTTTTGTCAAAGAGTTCCTTTGGTAGAAACCCACAGACATCCCTTCGACTATCAGAATTGGTTTAGATCCAGACAAGATTTCACTAGCTTTCCAAGGTTCTTCGATTGTCAAGACATCCATACCCTCCTGCAAGGCTAGGATGTCTCTCTGTAAGCTTGCCAGTTCATGCGCCACTGGCAGACAAGCTGTCACCTTTTGATCAGGTGCTTGTTTTGGTACTACCAGGTGACGTTCTGAGGTGATATAGGGATCTGTTTCTAGCAAATTTACTGTAGTAGAATCTAGGGCTTGATATAATTCCTGAGCGAAGATTGATTTCCCTGAAGCCCCATGACCGTAAATACCCAGAGTTTTTACTTTTCCAGACTCTATTTCTGATACTAGTCTTTCTATTAAGTCTTTTTTCTTCATTCTCTCTTCACCTGTTCATAGCTTTGCTTCCCGTCATTAAGCTTGTCCCAAATAACTACTTTTCCACTTTGCAGAGATTTTTGTACATCGATAATTCGTTGATTGGACGAGCCTCGGAATTGAAGCATGAGATTACGCTTGCTTTTATCATACCGTCCATCAACCAAGATATCAATCAGTGACAAGAGCTCCAGTTTATCAGGTGTCTCCAACATCATCTCTTCCCATGTGTATCCCGTCCAAGACCAGATATCTTTTTCTGGCAATTCTTTCCGTATACGTTTCACGAGAGGCAAGAGGATTCCTGTATTTAGGAAGGGTTCTCCTCCTAATAAAGTCAAGCCTTGAACATAGGGTTGGGCTAGGTCTGCTATGATTTGCTCTTCCAACTCTGGGGTATAAGGTAAGCCTGCATTAAAGGACCAGGTCGCTACGTTATAACAGCCCTCACAGTGAAACATACAACCTGCTACGTAAAGGGAGTTGCGCACTCCCTCTCCATCGACAAAGTTAAAAGCCTTATAGTCAATGATGCGCCCCTGACTGAGTTCTTCACTTTTCCACTCGCCTGGTTTTGGTGTATTCCATGTCATGCTTTCTACTCCAAGTCTATCCAATAGCGTTCCGTTCCGTTTCGAACATCCTCCAACTCCCCACCATTAGCTAAGATAACAGCTCGGCTTGCTGGATTTTCTGTGCTACAAGTCACTAAAGCTCGTTTAATATTCTTTCCCTTAGCAATTTGTAGACCTTGTCGGAGGGACTCTTTGGCGTAGCCCTTGCCTCTTTCAGACGGTCGGATGGAATAACCAATGTGACCAGCATAATTCAACAAACCCTCATTTAGTCTCAATCGCAGATTCAAAAATCCTAGAGCACGACCTACATCATCAAATGATACAAATTGAATAGAAGGAACACGATTTTCAGGCAAATTTATTCCCATTTCTTTTTGCATATTTGTCTCCAACCACTCTTCGTAAACAAAGTTCTCAGCATCCCAAAAGCCGCCATCGTGGGCGGATTGGCTCTTTTCAAACTCTGCCATCATCTCTAAAACTGTTTCTTTATCTGCTAATCTTGGTCTGCGTAGTTCCATATTCCCCTCCCCGCTATAAGAAAAGCGAGAGGCAACTCTCACTTTTTCTTGTTTTTGTTTAAAAACTGTTCTCTAAGGCTAGCTACTCGGTCTTTTTTGCTACTTCCACCTTTCGAATGCTTTTCGTGGAATCGTTGAACCAAGGCCTTGCCTTTATCATCTAATTGATATTTTCCCATGCTATCTCTTTCTAATTTCTTACTTCATGTCCTGCTGTTTTGATAGTAGAACCGTTCATGTGTTTGACACGCGCAGCAATTTCCTTGTGGCGTCCATTAACCATCGGACGCGCTTGTGGGTTCCCAAGATAGCCACAGGTCCGTTTAACCACATCTACTGTTTTAGGATCGTTATTCCCACAGTTAGGACAAGCAAATCCTCTCTCAGTAGGTTCAAAATCTCCTTCAAAATCACACTTGTAGCAACGGTCAATCGGAGTATTGGTTCCGAGATAACCTACACGGTCATAAGCATAATCCCAAACAGCTTCCAAAGCCTTTGGATTTTGTTGGAGAACTGGGTACTCGCAGTAGTGGATAAAGCCACCAGATGCACCCGCTTCTGGGTAGACTTTCTCAAAGTCCAATTTTTCAAAAGGTGTTGGATTTTTGCGGACATCATAATGGAAGGAATTTGTGTAGTATTCTTTATCTGTAATATCTGGAATAGAGCCGAATTTCTCTGTATCCAAGCGGCAGAAGCGGTCTGTCAGACTTTCAGACGGCGTTGAATAGATAGAGAAATGGTAACCATATTGGTCAGACCATTCTTCTACTCGACGTTTCATATCGCGAATAATATCAAGTGTGAACTCTTTGGCTTCTGGATTATTTTCCCAATTATTACCAAAGAAGACTGTCGCTACCTCGTACAAGCCAATATAGCCCAGAGAAATAGTTGCACGACGATTCTTAAAGAGTTGATCAACACTTTCTTCTTTTCCAAGACGACGTCCGAAGGCTCCATATTGATAAAGAATTGGTGCATTAGCTGGAGTGGCTTCCTTGGTTCTTTCCACACGGTAAACCAAGGCATCTTCCGCGATGTTCATGCGCTCGTTGAAGATTTCCCAGAACTTGTTCATGTCTCCTTCGGACTCAAGAGCGATACGAGGAAGATTGACTGTCACAACTCCTAGGTTCATACGGCCCGAATTGACTTCTACTCCATTTTCATCCTTCCATCCTTGAAGGAATGAACGGCATCCCATCGGAACTTTGAAAGAACCAGTCAACTCGACAATCTTATCATAAGACAAGACATCTGGATACATACGCTTAGTTGCACACTCGAGAGCCAACTGCTTAATATCGTAGTTAGGCGAACCTTCCTCCAAGTTAAGTCCTCTTTTAAGAGTAAAGATGAGTTTAGGAAAGATGGCTGTACGATGTTCTGAACCCAGCCCCTTGATTCGAATATTCAGGATTGCCTTTGAATTTCACGTTCAAAACGACTAGTTCCTAGACCAAAACCAAGGGAAGTAAATGGCGTTTGCCCATTTGATGTAAAGAGGGTGTTGATCTCGTACTCTAAAGATTGCATGGCATCGTAGATGTCTTTTTGGGTTTTCTTCCAGGCATATTCTTGGCGCTTGTCAGGCAAAACCCATTCCTCCGCATCCTTGAGGTGCTTTTGGTAATTTTTCTCTGCATAAGGAGCCAATACTTCATCGATACGATCAGCTGAACAGCCCCCGTACTGGCTAGAAGCAACGTTTGCGATGATTTGTGAAATCTGCGCTGTCGCAGTCTGGATAGACTTGGGACTCTCTACCTCAGCATTCCCAATCTTAAACCCATTTTCTAACATACCCTTGAAATCAATCAAACAGCAGTTGGTCATAGGAGTGTAGGGACTGTAGTCCAAATCATGATAGTGGATATCCCCTTTTTGATGGGCATTAGCCACATGTTTAGGAAGCATTTGAAGTCCGATTGATTTTCCAACAATCCCTGCCGTCAAATCACGCTGAGTGTTAAAGACATCACTGTCTTTATTGGCATTTTCATTGACAACCGCCTGATCTTTATTGAGAAGTTTATGAATACTAAAGTTGATGTCTGTCGCTTTTGAGCGCTCAAAATCCCTTTGAGTCCGATAGGTGATATATTCCTCGGCCAAGGCGTATTCTTTAGCTTCCAACAATTCGTGTTCTACGATATTTTGGATTTCATAGATTTTTACACCTTGTGGGAAACGGCTATGAATTTCTTCAACGATACGTTCAACTAGGGTACTAAGTCGCTTTTCGACTAAAGGGGGTTACATCCATAACTTTTTCAGCAGCCTTATGAAGCGCTTTGTCAATCTTGTCTACATCAAAAATTACACGTCTGCCGTCACGTTTTTCGACGAATAAAGTCGGATCAGGGACAGCCTTCTCTTCCAATACAATCATATCCAAACCCTTTTCTTAAATATAATATTGATTCTAAAAAGTATTATATCACTAAAAAAATAAAAATCAATATCTTGTGTTAAAAAATAAAATTTTTTTAAAATTACACAAGATATTGATCGTTTTTATTTTAATTTATAGATTTTAAAATCTTTGAATTCACTTTGAACCGTTTGATAATTTTCAGCTAAGAGCTGCTCAACTTCTGTCCATAGACTTGTTTTTGTATTCACTACAATCATCTTTGGTTGATTTTCTCTCAGATCATTAACAAGTTTGGTACGATTTTCACCAAGTCCTGTATGCAATCTAGGCGAAAGCAACTGACTCGCAGCTAAACGTTCACTAGCCTTATAACTACTTGTCAGATTGTCCCAAACATAGATACGATCTGTAGCTTGCGTTTCCCCTTTGACCTTAGTTTCGATGGCTGTACGTTCTTGATATTGTTCTGCATGAAGTAAATATCGTGATACTACAGGTGCTAAGAATAGGTAAGCAAGAGCTAAAATTGGTAGATAGACATTTCCTTTTACAAAAGCTCCCCACACCGAAGTTTCTTCTCTAGATCGTCTACGGCTATTCGCTCCTTCTGGCTTCTCTGTAGGAATTCGTGTCAGCAAAAGAAGCGATAAGAAAGGAAGGAACTCAATCATACGACTACCATTGATAAGATCTGTAGAAAAAATCTCTAAAATTAATACCAAAATGACAGCTATTGAAGCAGAGATTAATAAGACTGACTGTTTCAATGGTTTAGATTGGAAGAGACCTGTAAATGCTAGCGTCAATGCTCCAAGAGCAATTGCTAACAACCCATAAAAGAGGATATTGTCGAGTAATCCCGAGTTAGACGTAAAGTTTAAACTATCTAATGGATAAAGGATTTGACTAATGGCATTTCCAAAGCTGCCTTTATAAGCTGTGTAGTATCCAATTGGATAAAAGAAGATTGAAAAACCAAGGCCCGCTGCAAAAAATTGATAGAGACCATGATTCAACTTATTGCGACCAACATTAAAAGCTGTTAGAGCAAAAAACAAAACAAATCCATACAAAGCTGTGACCAAGGGCGCAAAGAAAAATGCTAGAGCCAAGCTAGTTCCAATCCGGATAAATCCTTTGTCATGACTTGGTTCTGCCAAATAAGCTGTTACTAAACTCAAGGCATAGAACAAGAATGGGAGGGATAGAATAGTTGCATATCCCCCACCAAAACTAAGAGCACTAGCCAGGACATAAAAGACCGTCAACACTTGTTGCGATTGCTTGTTTTGTTCCGTCAGATTGTAAGCCGAACGGAAAAGAAAGAATCCCGCGCCTACTAAAGCCAACCAATTAAAGACGGCAAACAAAATACTGCCCTTGGTTAAATACTGTAAAAAGTAATAGAGGAGACCACTAGTTCCAAAATAATCTGTGTAGATATCTCCGCTCTGATGCATAGCCCATCCAATATAAAAATCCTGAGACTGCTCCGGACTTATTAACCCTAAGAAGAAGGGTAAAATTACGGACACAAGGACCACTAGAGTACTCAAAAAGAGGATATTCAAAAATGGTAAGCGGGCAGGCTGACGAGTTTCAACCTCGAGTTGCTCCTCATTTTCTACTGGAGCATCCTGACTTCCCATCCAAGTTGGAGTTGGTTCGTCTTCTAATCTGCCATATACGTTCATTCGCTCTCTCCTATATTTTAATATGTTCTAGTATATCAAAAAGTCTAGTTCTTGTCAGCCTTTGGCGGACGTTCGCTCAACTTTTCAGACAAGGTAACAAAGCGTTCAATCTCATAAAAACGATGATATGAAACTCTTTTATAGCGGTCTAAAAAATTTTTTTCTTCTACTGTTAGCATAGTCATTTCTCCTTTTCTCTTAATTCGAAAAATGAAGAAAAAACTAAAAAAGCTGAATCCCTCAATAGAGAATTCAGCTTTTTATTTTTAGTCAGCTTTCTTTTCTAAGTTTTTAGAAATGCTTCGATTTTTACCTTCTAAATACACCATAAGAATGGAAATATCTGCTGGGTTTACACCTGAAATACGGCTAGCTTGGCCGATGGTTTCTGGATTGATGAGCTTGAACTTCTGACGAGCTTCTGTCGCGATAGAGTCAATATCATCCCAGTCAATATTCGCTGGAATCCGTTTTTCTTCCATGCGTTTCATCTTGGCAACCTGATCCATGGCTTTTGAGATATAGCCTTCGTACTTGATTTCTGTTTCAATCAATTCGATAATCTTGTCATCTAACTCTTCAGCAGCAGGACCGATGAAGGCCACCACATCTTGGTAAGACACTTCTGGGCGACGAAGAAATTCCTTGGCTGTCACCGCATCTGTCAAGGGCTTGAACCCCATCTCCTCAACCTTAGCATTTGTTTCCTTGACTGGCTTGAGTTTGATGCTGTCTAAACGCTTCATTTCATTTTCAAATTGATTTTTCTTGATTTCAAAACGAGCCCAACGTTCATCGTCAACAAGCCCAATCTCGCGTCCCATCTCAGTCAAACGCATATCAGCATTGTCATGACGGAGGATGAGTCGGTATTCTGCACGACTGGTCAAGAGACGGTAAGGTTCAATGGTTCCCTTGGTCACCAAGTCATCAATCATCACTCCGATATAGCCGTCACTGCGCTTCAAAATTAACTCAGGCTTGCCTTGGATTTTCAGCGCTGCGTTGATACCCGCGATAATCCCTTGGCCTGCTGCCTCTTCGTAACCTGACGTTCCATTTGTCTGACCAGCAGTAAAGAGTCCTGAGATTTTCTTAGTTTCAAGTGTTGCACGCAACTGGTGTGGCAAGACCATGTCGTACTCGATAGCATAACCTGTACGCATCATCTCTGCATTTCCAAACCTTTGATGGAATGAACCAAGTCACGTTGGACATCCTCAGGAAGACTGGTTGAGAGACCTTGCACATAAACTTCTTCTGTGTTTCGTCCTTCTGGCTCAAGGAAAAGCTGGTGGCGTTCCTTGTCTGCAAAACGCACAATCTTGTCCTCAATCGACGGACAGTAACGAGGTCCCACTCCCTTAACCACACCTGTAAACATAGGCGCACGATGGAGGTTATTCTGGATAATCTCATGACTGGTACCATTGGTGTAGGTCAACCAGCACGGCACTTGGTCTTTAACATAATCTTCGTCACGTGAAGTGTAAGAGAAGTGATTTGGTGTTTCATCTCCTGGCTGAATCTCTGTCACATCATAGTTGATAGAGGAAGCCTTGACACGTGGAGGCGTTCCTGTCTTGAAACGACCGATTTCAAGTCCAAGTTCCTTGAGATTATCAGCTAGGTTAATAGAAGCCAGACTGTGGTTAGGACCTGATGAATACTTGAGATCTCCGATGATGATTTCCCCACGAAGGGCTGTCCCTGTAGTCACGATAACAACCTTGGCAGCATACTCTTGATGGGTAGCTGTACGAACACCGACAACCTTACCATCTTCCACCAAAATCTCATCAATCATGGTTTGACGAAGGGTTAGATTTTCTTGATTTTCAACCGTCTTGCGCATTTCCTTAGAGTAAAGTTCCTTATCAGCCTGCGCACGAAGGGCACGGACAGCTGGTCCCTTCCCAGTGTTGAGCATCTTCATCTGGATGTAACTCTTGTCAATGGTCTTAGCCATTTCGCCACCAAGGGCATCCACTTCACGCACGACAATCCCCTTGGCAGAACCACCAATAGACGGATTACATGGCATGAAAGCCAACATTTCAATGTTGATAGTCGCAAGCAAGACCTTGCAACCCATACGGCTAGCTGCTAGGGATGCTTCTACCCCAGCGTGTCCCGCACCAATTACAATAATATCGTATTCTTCCGTAAAATTATAAGTCATTTTCTCTCCTATTCTTCGAGGTGAATGTGTCTTAGTTGCCCGTCCCAATCTGGTAGGGCTGTTTTTAAAAAGGCTGGAACTAGCTGGATATTCTGGAGTTTATCCAAATGAATCCACTCACAGGGCTGCCTTTTCTCATCTTCCTGTATGGTCAATGGGGCATCCTCAAGCAAGTCCACCAGATAATGAAACTCAATGTTGTGATAGGAAACACCGTCCTGTTCAAAACGATTTTCAACCACGAAAGCTAGTTGTCCAGCTTGAGCTTTAACACCCAGTTCTTCCCTCACTTCGCGGACTAGGGCATCTTCCGTACTTTCATTTACTTGGATCGCACCGCCAATAGTGTAATACTGGCCCTTATCTTTGGTGACTAGAAGTTTGCGATTTTGAAGAATCAAGGCTGTCGCCCGAACGCCAAAAACCGTATTTCCCACTTTTGTCCGAAAGTCTTGTTGAGTCATTTTGTCCTTTCCTTTAAACGACACAAAAACAGTCAAAACTCGTAAGAAGTGCAGGACAAAAAAGCCTGCAACATCCATGAGCTTTGACCATCATTTCTATTGCTTTTATTATTGTAGCAAATTGAGAACATTTGTCAATCTATATGTACTATGATTGGCGAATTGCTTCAAAAGCTCCTTTGTCAATCTCAACTGGGTCAGAAAAGGCATCTAGAACAATCCCTCTCACTGGGAACTCCTCTATTCTTTCAGCAGTATACAAACAATCCGTCAAAGGTAATTGCAACCATGAAAAACGGTCATAATAGTCCTTAGGAATATCTTGTTCTGTTAAGAAACAAGGATAATAGTAGTCGTCTCCTTTTCGCAGAATATCTGGTTTTAGGCGAGCTCCTTCTTGTCCGTCACTCCCATTCACTAGAGAAGCATTGAAGGGGACCCAAACTTTAGCTTGTTTCAACTCCTTAAACAAGATCTCTATCGACTCTGTCGTTTTTTCACTCAGATACTCTTTCTTATAGTCAGAAAGACTCATTGTTTGCTCTTTTTTAGCCGTTTTTTTCTTAAAAAATTGAAACATTCTCATTCCTCTTAGAAACTATTAAATGTACTGACAAACCTTGCCATCACGGTAGGCATTGTCAATCAAACCACCACCGAGACATTCTTCACCGTCGTAAAAGACAACTGCCTGTCCCGGTGTAATGGCTCGTTGTGGTTCCGCAAAGATGACTTCAGCTTTGTCTCCTTTGACATGAACCGTCACCTTAGAGTCAGGCTGACGGTAGCGGAATTTAGCCGTGCATTCTAGCGTAAATTCCTCTGGCATATCACGAGTAAAGTGGACCTGACTGGCTTCTAAGCTAGTTGACATAAGCGAGTCATGGTAGAATCCTTGGCCTACATAGAGAATGTTCTGACTTAGGTCTTTCCGACAACGAACCAAGGAGCATTGTCACCGCCGTGTTGTCCACCGATACCGAGTCCACCACGCTGACCGATCGTATAGTACATCAGACCAGCATGCTCACCCATATCGCGTCCATCCACAGTCATCATTCGACCAGGCTGAGCTGGTAAGTAGTTGCTGAGAAATTCTTTAAAGTTCTTTTCTCCGATAAAGCAAATTCCTGTTGAATCTTTCTTCTTAGCAGTCGCAAGGCCTGCTTCTTCTGCTAGCTTGCGAACTTCAGGCTTTTCCAAATGTCCCAATGGGAACATAGTCTTTTGTAATTGTTCTTGTGAAAGTTGGCTGAGGAAATAGGTCTGGTCTTTGCCATTGTCCACGCCACGAAGCATGTGAACAATGCCATCCTCATCACGCGCCACTCGGGCATAGTGCCCAGTTGCCACATAGTCTGCACCCAAGGTCATAGCATAGTCCAAAAAGGCCTTAAACTTGATTTCCTTGTTACACATAACGTCTGGATTTGGCGTGCGTCCTGCTCTGTATTCCGCTAGGAAGTACTCAAAAACGCGGTCCCAGTACTCTTTTTCAAAATTGACAGAGTAGTAAGGAATGCCAAGTTGGTCTGCTACAGCAGCCACATCCTTGTAATCTTCGGTCGCCGTACAGACGCCGTTTTCATCTGTGTCGTCCCAGTTCTTCATGAAGATACCGATCACATCGTAGCCCTGCTCCTTGAGAAGAAGAGCCGTCACCGACGAATCAACACCACCACTCATCCCCACGACAACACGTGTTTTAGAGTTATCACTCATGGTAGTTCTCCCATCTATTCGTTTATTCACGATTGAAGGTCGTGTTTGCTATCACGATTGAAGGTCGTTTGAGCAGTTTTCATTATAACATGCTTGGTTAGAGAAGACAAGGAAGATGCTGACAAACCTAGCCACCTCTTTTATAAATACATGAAGATAGGATACAAAAGAAATCAATTCATTCCTAAATCTCTATTCTCTTTAAAAACTTATTTTTAAAATCAACTAAAAATGATATACTTTAATAAGGAGGAATGCGCACATGATTCCATATATACACCATCATCCATGTGCGTAGAACTAATGTGAACAACTACAAAGATATTCTAAAATCAAAAAAATACTATTTTTTTATTATTACACTTATTGCAGGTATTGGACTTTTTGACAGGCTTAGTCCTCCATCAAGAAAAAAATCCAAGCAGAGAGAGGAACGTTGCTCTCATCAAACAACAAAAAAATCAACAAGATGTCGAACAAGTAAAAAAATGCCATTAAAGATTTCAATATTGATTCTGAAACCATTATAGAAGATTGGAAAAAAATTCAAGAATTAAAACCTACTACTGATGAAGGCAAAAAGAAATTGGCAGACTTTCTCGCTTCTACTGCCGATAAAGTCACAAATCATTATAGTGAAAAAGCTTTGAAATTAGATATAAAGGATTCTGATAGCCAGTTTCAAGATAAACAAACACTTGAGACAGCCATCACTTCCTTGCAAAAAATAATAGACATCATTAAAAACATTAATTCTGCCAGCGACCAAGCTGCTCTTGAAGAAAAGATAAAACCAATTCAAGAACTAATCTCTAAATTCCAAAAACAAGTTGAAGTCTTGACCAAAAAAGAAGAAGAAAAAACTACCCAAACAGAAACGACTACTAGAGATGCCGGAATAGAAGCCAGCCGTTCAGAAGATAGTAGCTATATTCAAAGCTATCCAGAAACAAATGGAAGCATATCTAATTCCCAGGCACCTGCAACGGACCAATACTCAACTAATAGTGCTAGCAGCGGAGGAGATAATGGCGCTAATACAGGGGGACAAACTGCTGATTCTTCTAGTTCTCAATCAGAGTCTAATAGCGATACAACCAGTTCGTCTAACTAATAATCTAGATGGCGAAATCCCATAAACTTGTAAGCCCTCAACACCAATGTTTATAATAATCTCTCATCAAATGTAAACACACAAAAAGAGCCTTAAACGGCTCTTTTTTAGACTCTATGATATTTGTAGTAGGTAAATTCCCTATAGATATTATGGGGCCAATTATTGATAAAAACTTTAGTCATCTTCGTCTCTATAAAAATATTTTCTATACACCCTTGATAATATCAAAATTAATGCCCATATCGTACTAAGAGCTATAATAATAGAATTTATTGGATTTATTTCAGTATGTCCAATCACTAGTCCAATTATTGGACTAGTAGACATGCTTAGATATAATAAAAATGACAAAAAAATGAATCTCACCAATTCCTGCAAAAAAATGTTTCATTTTAAATATCCCAATTTTACCTTTCATCTTTATAATCAACTAGCAAATCTATTGACTTCTCTTTTTGAAAAAAATCTTGATAGTAAATTTACCCCACTTAATGCCACTAAAATTTCAATGGGCAAAAAAAATAGTAATCCCATATCAAATGAGAAATCAGCAATGTTAGAAATAGTATACAGTCAATATAACTATTCTTAAAATAATCTGTAATTACATAATACAGAAATGCTACAACCACTGAAATTAAAATAACCATCATAATACTATCATCCTGTCCTTCTCACTAGTGCTATTTCCAAAATTTCATTTTTGGGGGACTTAGTAATAAAATTCCAACATGAAATAAGTAAGTACTCCATTTACTGCAGCCTTTATCCAAAAAGAAAGTAAGCCATTGTGTAGCATTAAGTTACATTGTCTCTTCATCACCTAGATAAGATGCTCTTTTTTTGCCTAATCATATTCTATAGATGAACAAATTTGTAAACCTAATTAGTTGAAATTGTTTCATTTGTTGTACGAACAGGACGAACTTAAACTATCTTTTTATTACTCAGTAATAATTTCCGAGATTTCATTTGATCGTATTCTCTATTCATACAGAAATCAAAAATTTTGCCTTAACCAATTTGTATAATAGAAAAAAATCTAATTGATTGATTCTGATGAGCCGTATTCTAATTTTATCAACCTTTTTCTTGCCAGTTGTTATTGTTACTAATAGAAATCTCATACAGCAGTAACTCGACAAGACCTGTACACAGAAGGGTATTATGAAAATCTTCGGTTTTTTTCAAAATATCCTCAAAAAGGTCACTATCCGTTAAAAAGGTAGATTGGTTAATCCCATCATACAGCAGAATACACATTAAGTCAGAATAAGTTAGCTCTGACTTTTGTATTTTATCCTTTAACGTTTTCGTCAAATCACTTTCAAACGAATCTTCTTTTTGCCATTTGTTTTTGATTAAAAAGAAATTCCGTCTTATTAAAAACGAGATGGTTGATATCCATTATAGTCCAAAAAAAGATTGTAGTAAGCGCAATGATAGCAAAAGGAATTTTTAAAAAAATAAATACTAGGATAATAGCAATTTCAAGAATAAAACTCCATATAATCCTAGATTTTTAAATCATCAGTAGACAAACTTTTACGATGAAATGAAAAAAATAGGGCGAGAATCTTATATTTACTTTTTTTCCTTCTTAGAAATATAAAAGGAAAAAAATCGTAATAAGACCCTCTTTCTTGTATAAATCTTTCAATGCATATAGTAGGTCTAAAAACTATTTTTTTGAGAAAAATCAAACTACAGAAAGTAAGACTCATACTGATAATAAAAATCAAGGGAATTTCTCGATTCAACGGCAAGTTATTCACTAAGACATGCAACTCTAACCACAGGCTCAAAAGAGGGAGCATTAGTAAGAAAAATAATTAGTTTACGCATCATAATTTTACAATATCCTCATCTTTTTTTAATTTTGCATAAATCATCATTGCTATGATTAAAATCAAAAAAAGAACATTAATCCAAATAATTAATTTTTTTATTTCTTCGCTAACAAAATCATAGGCTAAAAAAAAGTTATGGATGATATAAATAGACATACAAAAAAAATAATAACAAAATTTTTTTCCCATTTTAATACCCATATCTAGTTACCACAAGGCGTTTATGGTACTCTCTTACTTACATCATTATTATCCCAGTTCGTTGTAATAGCATCGACAATTGACACCCAAGCAAGACACATTACTCAGAAATCTCTTCTACTCATATTTTTCGTATCTTTTTACTTTTTTTATATTACTATGATACAATATTCTTAATAGAATTCAATTTTTTTGTTAACTTTTTTTCACGAAAAAGGAGAAAAATCATGCGCTATGATTTTTGGAAATGTTTATAAAGAAATACGTGAGTCAAAAAGTTTGACCCAAGAAGAGGTCTGTGGCAGCGTCCTTTCAAGAACCAGCCTATCAAAAATCGAAAGTGGAAAAACAACTCCAAAATATGAGAATATGGAATTTCTTCTCCGGCAAATCAATATGAGTTTTGAAGAGTTTGAATATATTTGCAATCTCTACCAACCAAGTGAACGATCAACTATCATGCAGACTTATCTCAATATGGGCTCAATCCTAGGGACTAGTGAGCTCGAAAAACTATTTCAAAAATGCCAAGACTATCTCAAAACTCACCACGACCTTCCTATAGAGGAGATCAGCGACATGCTTGAGGTTGTCATTTATATCCGTCAACACGGGACAGGGGAACTATCGGGCCACGCAGAACAGGTAGTCAAGAAACTTTGGAGGAAAATTGAAAAACAAGATATTTGGTATGAGAGTGACTTAAAAATCCTTAATACCATCCTTTTCAGTTTTCCCATTGAACACCTCCACCTCATCACTGAAAAAATCTTGCAACGCCTTGAAATTTATAAAAACTATCAACATTTATATGGCTTGCGAATGACAATTCTACTCAACCTTTCCACGCTCTATCTATACAATCAAGATAAAAATATGTGTCAACAGATCTGCTACACTTTACTAGAGGATGCTAAGAAAAAGAAAAGGTACGATAATTTAGCGATCGCCTATGTTCGAATAGGTATTTGCACCCATAATGAGCTTCTTATCCAAAAAGGTTTTTCCCTTCTGGAGCTAACCAATGAAACCTCCATACTATCTCATCTCCAAAAAGAAGTAGAGACCTATTCTCAACCGAAGGAAATATAAAAAAGTCGAGGGATTTCCTCGACCTTTTCATATTATTCTGTTCGTTATTTCTTAATACCAACCGTTGTTAAGCCAGAAGTTCTTAGCAGCTGTCCATGAACCGTAACGTCCTGCAACATAAGCATCTGCTACACGTTCTTGGTTTTCAGCTGAGTAGTCGCCGTTCAAGTAAGAATCTGTCAATTGGTAACGTCCGATGTAACGTCCGTTTGTCGCTGTGTAGCTACCGCCTGATTCTTTTTGAGCGATCCATTCTTTCGCTTCTGCTTCAGATCCGCTTACAGTTGCAGCTGGAGCTGAGTAGCTTTCTGCTGCTGCAGGTGCTGAAGCTGGAGCTTCGTAAGTTTCTTCATATGTAGTTTCTTCTACAACAGTTTCAGCAACTGCGGGAGTTTCTTCAACTTCTGCTACAGGAGCTTCTGCTGTTGTAGTTTGGGCTACTGGAGCTTCCCCATCAATAACCAATACTTGGTCAATAAAGATAAGGTCAACATTTTTAATGTTGTTCAATTTAGCTAATTTTTCAACTGTTGTGTTGTATGTCTCAGCAATTTCTGAAAGAGTATCTCCAGGTTTAACTGTATAAGTTTTTGTTTCTTGTGCAAAAGTAAGTGATGGTGCAAGGAAAGCAAGTACAACTGCAAATCCTGCAAGTTTAGTCTTAATGTTTAATTTCATTTAAAAAAGTTCTCCTTTTTTCTTATACTACCATGATACCTTTCTAATGTTACTATTTGTTAACGAATTTGTGTAGAAATGTTACAAAACTGTGATTTATTTACTTAAAAAAAGCCACTTTTTGTCACAAAACCCTTGTTATTAAAAGCTTTTTTTAATCTTTTTTTATATTTCGGAAAGTAATTAAGCACTTACATCTAATCTTTGCTATAATAGAAGTAAGAATCTTTTTAAGGGGAAACAGATGCAATCTCTTCGTTTTCAATCTGTCTTTGATATCATTGGACCAGTCATGATTGGGCCATCTAGTAGTCACACGGCAGGAGCTGTTCGTATCGGTAAAATCGTTTCATCTATCTTTGATGATACTCCAACAGAGGTTGAATTCCAGCTTTTTAACTCTTTTGCAAAAACCTATCGTGGACACGGGACAGACCTTGCCCTTGTAGCTGGTATTTTGGGAATGGATACAGATGATCCTGAAATTCCAAATAGTTTAGAAATTGCCCACAAGCGTGGCATCAAAATCGTCTGGACTATCCAAAAAGATAGCAACGCACCTCATCCAAACACTACGAAAATCACTGTTAAGAACGATCGTAAGACTATCAGCGTAACAGGAATTTCAATCGGCGGTGGAAATATCCAGGTGACAGAATTAAATGGTTTTGCCGTATCTCTCAACATGAACACCCCTACCATCATCATCGTTCATCAGGATGTTCCAGGTATGATTGCTCATGTGACAGAAGCTCTTTCTCGCTTTGGTATCAACATCGCTCAAATGAATGTAACTCGAGAAAAAGCTGGTGAGAAAGCAATTATGATTATCGAAGTTGATAGTCGCAACTGTGAAGAATCTATCGAAGAAATTCGTAAAATTCCTCATTTACACAATGTCAATTTCTTTCAATAGGAGAAAATATGTTTTACTCTATCAAAGAATTAGTCGAACAAGCCGAACTTGATTTCCAAGGAAATGTTGCTGAGCTCATGATTACTACTGAGTTTGAGCTGACTGGGCGTGAACGTGAAGAAGTTCTTCTCCTCATGGAACGCAACCTCGAAGTCATGAAAGCTTCCGTCGAGCTTGGTCTCAGCGAAAAGAAATCTCGTAGCGGTTTGACTGGTGGTGATGCAGCTAAGCTCGACCACTATATCAAAAAAGGAAAGACCTTGTCAGACTTCACTGTCTTGTCTGCCGCCCGTAACGCCATTGCCGTTAATGAGCACAATGCCAAGATGGGCCTTGTGTGTGCGACACCAACCGCAGGTAGCGCAGGTTGTCTTCCTGCAGTTCTCACATCTGCTATTCAAAAGTTAGATTTAACGCATGAACAACAACTAGATTTCCTCTTTGCTGCTGGTGCTTTTGGACTCGTCATTGCTAATAACGCTTCTATCTCAGGAGCTGAAGGAGGCTGCCAAGCGGAAGTGGGCTCAGCTTCTGCCATGAGTGCCGCCGCCCTAACCCTGGCTGCAGGTGGAACTCCTTATCAAGCTAGCCAGGCTATCGCCTTCGTTATCAAAAACATGCTCGGTCTTATCTGCGATCCAGTTGCAGGTTTGGTTGAAGTTCCATGTGTTAAGCGTAATGCCATGGGAGCAAGCTTCGCCTTCATCGCAGCCGATATGGCTTTAGCCGGTATCGAATCAAAAATCCCAGTTGACGAAGTCATTGATGCCATGTACCAAGTAGGCTCTAGCCTCCCAACTGCCTTTCGTGAAACTGCCGAAGGTGGTCTCGCAGCCACACCGACAGGCCGTCGCCTGCAAAAAGAAATCTTCGGCGAATAATTTCAAGATTACTAGGAGAATCAATGTCATCCTTATCAGCCATCTTTCGACTTAGATGGAACCCTTGTGGACAGCTCTATCGGTATTCACAATGGCTTCACCTATACTTTTGAACAACTGGGAGTCCCTAGTCCAGACGCAAAAACCATCCGTGGTTTTATGGGGCCGCCATTGGAAACTAGTTTCGCTAGTTGCTTACCAACTGAGCAGATTGAGCTAGCTATCCAGCTTTATCGTTCCTACTATAAGGAAAAAGGAGTTTACGAAGCCCAACTATTTCCACAAATCAAGGAACTACTCACTGAACTAGCTCAACAATATCCTCTCTATATCACAACAACCAAAAATACCCCGACAGCAGTCCATATGACAAGCAACTTTGAAATCGATCATTTCTTTGACGGCATCTATGGTTCAAGTCCGCAAGTAGTGCATAAGGCAGATGTCATTCGTCAAGCGCTGCAAACTCATGACCCAGCCCCAGATAGGGTTGTCATTATTGGAGATACCAAATATGACATGATCGGAGCCCAGGAAACAGGGATTAAAAAACTAGCGGTAACTTGGGGATTTGGGGACGAAAAGGAGCTCATGACCTATCAACCTGACTGGGTCGCTCATCAGCCAACCGACATTTTACGTCAACTACAATAGACTAAAACAAAAGCACTCCAATTAATTGGAGTGCTTTTTAACTTGTTGTTTACTTCGATCCGTCATTTATTAGCCAGACACTTCCTTAGTTGGCATTGCAAACAGGGCTAAAAGAATAAATCCTCCCATTGGAGCGAAAGCAAGAAAAATGAAGGCCCAATGAAAGCCAGCGTCGCGTAAACGACGAACTCTTAGAGCGATACTCGGTATGAATATCACTAAATAAAAAATAATATAAAAACTCAGAAGTCCAATACTTGCGACAGGGTCTGCTACTTCTTCAGTGAAAACAGCCTGAAAATAGGTAATGTAAAGAGGAATGGATAAAATAGTGTTCATTAACCAAACCCACCAAAAATCCGGACGTGTTGAACGGCCTGTGAAATCTAAAAATCCTTTAAAGAAATTTTTATAAGCGTTAATCATAGGATACTCCGTATTAGATCTTAAACAAGGGCAAGGACTACCAAACAAGACTCAATCGTAAAACAAGAATCTCTTAGTTCTTATCTGATTCTTCGAACGGTGTATCTTCGGTGACTTCTTCGATTTTGACTGCTTGAGGCTCACTATAGTTTACTACTTCAATCTCTTTTGTTGGCATAGCGTGCAAGATTAAAAGGGCAATCCCTCCCATTGGGGCGAAGCGAAGGAAGATAAAGGCCCAGTGGAATCCAGCATCACGCAAACGACGAACTGATAAAGCTAAAGTCGGTACTAAGATAGCTAGGTAGAAAATTGCATAAATAATGACAACTAAACCCAAAACCATAAAAGTAGATTCGCTCACTGAATCGTCTATTGAATCCATCACGATACTAAGAAATACAGTGTAGAAATAGATAATCCAGAAAGGAATAGAAAGGATAAAGTTTCCTAACCAAACCCACCAGTAATCCGAGCGCGTCGAACGACCAGTGAACTCTGCATAATTCTTAAAAAAATTCTTATACGCGTTAATCATATGATACTCCCAACTTTTATTTTATCGGTAGAGACTAAACTGTACAGTTATAGAACACTCCCAAATCTAGTAAAAGACCTGGGAGTGTTAGCAAATTATTCGACAAGACTGAAAATTCTTCATCCTTGTAGCATTCTTCAGATAGTTGAACTTATAATGTTTCCTTTGTCGGCATAGCTAACAAGACTAGTAAAGCAAATCCTCCAACCATTGGGATAAAGCCAACGAAAATGAGCGCCCAATGGAAACCAGCGTCACGGAGACGACGAACTGTCAACGCAAGCCAAGGCAAGAAAAGTGCCAGACCAAAAATCATGTAGATAATAGAAAGGCCACCCAAGGCAAGAAAAGCACCCTCGCTTCCTTCGCTAAATATAGCATTAAAGTATGCTGAATAAAGAGGGATAAGAAGTAGTATGTTTGTTAACCAAACCCACCAATACTCTGAACGTGTTGAACGACCTGCAAAATCTACATATCCTTTAAAAAAATTCTTATAAGCGTTAATCATAAGTTACTCCCTAATTTTTTTATTTACTATAGTTTACCATATCTGTTCAATAATAACAAGTTTGTTCAAAAAACGCTGAAAGTCTCTCGAAATCTAGAAAAAAAGATACTATCTACTCTTTCTCATAAACAGAAGTCGCAGATAATATCTCATCTATTTTTAATCAACATGAGTTGTTTCGTTAGCAAAGCTGATAATAGCTCTCTTCAATTCAGCACCTTGCAAGGTGCGGAACTCTTCAATCTTCTGATTGATCATCTCAAGAGGCATTACATTTACTTTCCCAACAAAGATTTTGTCCATTACTTGATTGTCAACTAGTTCGGTTGATACAAGCAACTCTTCGTATAGTTTTTCACCCGGGCGAATACCTACTTCTACGATTGGAATTTCATTTTCAGTATGGCCACTGAGTAGAACCATTTTCTTAGCCAAATCGTAAATGCGTACAGGTTTACCCATATCAAGGATAAAGACTTCCCCATCCTTGGCATAAGCTCCTGCATGAATCACCAAACGACTAGCTTCTGGAATGGTCATAAAGTAACGAGTCATTCGGAAGTCTGTCACCGTTACAGGCCCACCTTCAGCGATCTGACGTTCAAAGACAGGAATTACACTACCACGGCTACCGAGTACGTTACCGAAACGAACTGCACAGTAGGTAGATTGGCTACGTTGATTAAATCCTGTAACAATTAACTCAGCCACACGTTTAGTTGCTCCCATTACGTTTGGTGGATTAACGGCCTTATCTGTCGAAATCATGACCATTTTTGGAACTCGTGCGGCGTCAACTGCTCTAGCAACATTATAAGTCCCAAGGATATTATTCTTAAAGGCTTCTTTTGGATTACGCTCCATCATAGGAACATGTTTATGAGCTGCAGCATGGTAAACAATCGCTGGTTCGTACTGTTCAAAAACTTGAAGCAAACGATCGTAATCTTGAATATCGGCAATGACAGGAACAAAATCAATTTCCTGGAATTTACGAATTAATTCATGGTAAATCAGATAAATAGAGTTTTCTCCATGACCGAGCAAAATGACACGTTCAGGATTGAATCGACTGACTTGACGGCAGATTTCTGAACCAATTGAACCTCCGGCTCCAGTCACCAAGATTGTTTTGCCAGTGATTTCAGAACCCAAGCGTGATTCATCGAGCTGAATCTCCTTACGTCCCAACAGGTCCGTGATATCAATTTTCTGGAAACCACCTGCTTGAGGCTGGAGACCTTGCACAACTGACTCAATCATCGGCATCTTAAAGCATTTTACACCGATACGGTTACACATTTGCAGAATTCGTTCATATTCAGATGGATCTAGAGACGGAATCGCAACGATAACTTTTTCAACCCTGTAGCGTTTAGCCAATTCTGGTAGATCATCATAAGAACCCAAAACTGGGATTTTCCCAAGTTTTTGTCCTTTTTTCTTTTCATCATTATCCAAAATCCCAACTAGTTCAAGGTCACTAGTAGGATGTTGGTAGCTGTTCATAAAGAGCGCGCCACCATCACCAGCACCAATCAAGAAGGTACGACGGTGTTCTCCATCTCCATTTCCCTTTTTGCGTCTTGAGTAAATCAATTGCCAAGTGATACGAGGAAGTAGAATCAAGAAGGTAGTTAATAGGATAAAGAGCACAATAAAGCGGATAGAAAAGAGCGGCAAGAAAGCATAGCAGATCACATAAGATAAGACACTACTGATAGTTACTCCGAAGAAAATCTTCATGAAATCTGTTATTTTGCTATATCGACTAATACTAGCATTAAGCCCCCAGAATCCAATCATCAATTGGTAGAAAAGGAAGGTTAGACCTGTGTAAATGACATAGTCTACCGGGGCTGGATTAATCAAGCCATAAAATAGAATATAGGAAACAATAATTGATAAGACCATACTGGAAATATCAAAAAATCCCCAAAATATTTGTTTCTGTTGTTTATTTAATACTTCAACCAGATCAATTACGTAATCTGTTATTTTTTTATTCATGTGAATGGTATCCTCCTACACAGAATCACATTTTCTAGCAGTGATAAGATATAGTTTTAAAATCCTATCAGCTAGACATTACTTGCTTTTTCTTAGAAGTTTCAAAAATATAAACTGTCGCACAAATCCTGGACATAGGGCAACGACAACTTGGATTAAAACACTTTTCAGATATTCGCCATAAGAAATCTGTCCACGAGCGTGCATTCTTTGACGTGCTTGGCGATAGAGTTTGAGATAGCGAAGACCTCCACGGCGTTCAAACATCCCTGCTCCCACACGCACCTTACATAGAATTCGATCCACATTCCCAGTTCGAGCTCCAGCGCTAATCATATTTAGCCAGAGAAGATCATCTTCCATATAAAGGCCATCCTCGTAGTTACCAGCCTTGAGAACCATTTCTTTTTGAACATAACAGTCATATGATTAAAGGCACTTCTCATACGTTGGTAGGCAATGATATCCTCATGCTTAGTCGGTACACGACGGTAAGACACAATCTCGTCAGGTTGGTCGATAAACTCTGCGATATGACCACCTAGCAGGTCCAAGTTTTCTTTTTCCATCAATTCGAACTGTTGTTCGAAACGGTCTTCAACAGCAATATCATCTGTATCCATACGAGCAATGACGTCATATTGGCACTGTAAGACACCGTACTGAAGCGCTAAACCTAAGCCGCGATTTTGCTCAAGCGGGCAACGTTTGATTGGAATACTTGACTGTGCTTCCAATTTCTCCAAAACTTGATACAGTTCAGGTGTCAGCGGACCATCTTCGACGATGACCACTTCGCTAGGTTTGAGCGTTTGATGTAAGATACTCTCTACTGCCTCTTCCAGAAAGGCTGGATTTTCTTTAACATAGACTGACATCAGGACGCTAAATTTACGATTTTCAGACACAGTAGTTCTCCAATATATAGATTTTCTTTCACTATTTTATCACAATTTTTCAGACTTTCCTATTTTTATTTGAATCCCAGAAAAAAACTAGTAAATATATTGTCCTTCCTTACTATGATTTCTATCGACTACGTAGCGAATCACGTCAGGTCAACTTGACATCTTTAGGAAAAAAAATTAAAATAAGCTGTTATCAAAATCGGCTTATTGAGGTTCACATGAAAAAACGATCACTCTTTTTTATTCTAGGAATTATCTTAATCGGAGCGGTCTTAAGAGCTCCTTTCACGGCTTTACCAACTGTTTTGGGAGATATTGCCCAAGGTTTAGGTGTGGAAGTTAGTTCACTTGGTGTTTTGACCAGTCTCCCTCTCTTGATGTTTGCCCTCTTCTCCTCTTTTGCGACACGTTTGGCTCAAAAAATTGGACTCGAGCACCTTTTCACCTATAGTCTTATCGTATTGACCGTCGGTTCAGTGATTCGTATCTTTAATCTCCCTCTGCTCTATCTGGGGACTCTACTCATCGGAGCGAGTATTGCAATCTTTAATGTGCTCCTTCCTAGCCTTATTCAGGCCAACTACCCACAAAAGATTAGCTTCCTGACAACGATTTATGTGACGACTATGGGGATTGCCACTGCTCTTGCTTCCTATCTTTCGGTCCCCATTACTCAGACAACATCATGGAAAGGCTTGATTCTCTGCTTATCCTTAGTCTGTTTACTAACCTTATTGGTCTGGTTCCCCAACCATGGTCACAATCATTTCTTAGAAGGACATGAGAAAAACAAGAGAAAGAGAATATCTTAAAAAGCAAGCAAGTTTGGGCTATTATTGTATTTGGCGGGCTTCAGTCTTTACTCTTCTATACCTGCATGACCTGGTTACCAACCATGACCATCAGTGCCGGACTATCTCATACAGACGCTGGCCTACTGGCTTCAATCTTCTCACTAATTAGCATTCCCTTCTCTATGACCATTCCAAGTTTAACGACGCGTCTGTCTAATCGTCACCGTCAAATCATGTTAACAGTCATCTCTCTGGCTGGTATGTTAGGAATCGCCATGCTTTTATACCCAAGCAACAGTTTCTTATACTGGTTGGTGGCGCAACTCTTAATTGGTACAGCCTGCAGTGCTCTTTTTCCTTATCTCATGGTCTGTTTCTCCATCAAAACAAGCTCTCCTGAAAAGACAGCCCAATTATCTGGACTTGCCCAGACCGGTGGCTACATTCTGGCAGCTATCGGCCCAACTCTCTTTGGTTATAGCTTTAACATCTTCCAGTCTTGGGTTCCAGCAGTAATGACTCTTCTAGTAATTGATATCATCATGACAATCGCCCTCTTTATGGTGGATCGAGCTGATAAAATCCTTTAAAAGGTTGAAATTCAACCCAACGAGAAATACTTTTCAAGCCAGACGGATGTCTGGCTTTTTCTTTTAAAAATGTTTGATAAGACTCTTCACAAGACTTCCCTGAATCCTAAACATGCTATAATATACCTAGGAAGATTTATCGTTTAAATTTGATAAAGAAGACCATGATGGAAACAACTATACAATTTATCTCTCAAAGAAGTCGAAACTCTCTCAATTGAAGGGGATTGTTTTGCCCCTAAAAACATCCATGTAGATTCCTCTAACTTTTTAAATGGTATACCATAGTTACGCTATTTCAACTTTTTTACTGGTATCCAAAAAAAGTAAGGACGCAACTTCAATCATTAATCTGATAAAGCTAGAATATCTAACAATCAAACCTTCCAAGGAGGTTAAACTTTTGCATCATAAAATCCTTCAATTACCAAAATTGAAGGATGGCTCAGTCATTGAGAAACCAGAAATCTATCTAAAATAAAATCTTAAAGAACTTTACTTGTTTTAACTCAATTACAAACAAGTATTTGTTTAAAAGTCTAAAAAGACTATTGAAAATGTAGTAACATTTAAGGAGAAATTTATATGCTAGCAAAAGCAGGGGACGTCTATTGTGTTTACAATACCCATCTAAAAAAATACATAGCTTGTCAGATAACCAAGATAGAAGAGGGAGAGAAAAAGCCACAGGCTGTCCTGCTGTCATTAGACTGGTCAGGAGAACAACCTCTTACTGAAGAAGAACTATCTTCTTTGAAGCCACTCTATATAGATTTTATGTACTGGGATAGAGGCCTGCATCTGAGTAACGTTGATATTCATGTGCCGTCACATTATATTTTTATTGGTAATACAACACCATTAACAACTGAAAGCACCAATACTTATGCTATGTTTTGGGGGAATGGTTACGATATTTATAGGCAACTGAAATGGCAAGAAATACCAAAAGAAAAAAGAGATTTATTTAAGAAAGCAGATAAAAGCAAGGAAAAGGTTTCATTTGCAGGAAATGAGTCTCGTATTTCTAAACACAATATCAATGATGAGTGGACGCCTTTTGAAGACGCATTAGAATTAAAGGTCTTTCCTTGTTTATCTAAGTTGGCATTAACTAGATGGCACAAAAATTTATATGAGTATTTGCAGTCAACTCCTTTTATTACAGAACTAGTTCTTGAAAATCATGGACAAACAACACTGGATTTTTCTAAGACATCCATACATCGACTTTCCATTGATTTGACAGGTGTAGAGGAACTTGTATTGAATGATGATCTGGAGGAGCTACTCTTATTAGGAGACATGAGCGACAATTGTCAGATACTTGTAAAGGATCATGGAGCCAGCTTACGATTACAACTTGATAGTTCTCTGCCTAAGGTACTGGGATTAAAAGATTTAGGAGCCATCCATTGTTCTAACATCCTTGAAATAGACTTTGCACAAATCTTGAATAACTATCCAAAGCTTAGGGAATTAAGATTGTGGGGAAAACCTGGTCATATTCTTAATTTCCACAAATTGTCAGAGTTCAAAGAGTTAGTCAATTTTTCAACTGTTGATTTGTTTGGCTTTACTGCAGAGGATATTCCCAAACCAGAAGATTTACCTCGATTAAGCATGTTTTGGATGAGCAGCTTACCAGAAGAGGCCGCTAAAGTAGCCAAAAAATATTATAAAAAACAGCAGGACAAGGGACTGAATCTTTGGATAACAAAACCGAGAAAAGCTGAATGGCTAGCCCAAAACCTAGACAATCCATTTCGCTCATGGGATGGACAAGAAAATATTTCAACCGCAAACGCAAAAAAAGCAGCCTCTCTATATAGAAAGACTAGAGCAAGTGTTATAAAGCTTCTAGAAAACCCCAACGAAGACACTATGAAACACATAGAAGTCCTCATAAGAGAGTATACTCAAGGTTTCAATAAAATGGACAAGCGTAACTGTTTTATTGAAACAATCGAGAGAGAGGATATCTATGATGCCCTGGTCGAGATCTTAGATTTACTACCTGAAGATTTAGGGATGGACAAAGAAAAAAATTTATAGAAATCTTTGATGAGCTAAAAGGATTTTTTTAAATGAGAAGCCTTTTCTAGTTCATTCCTGAAACGGAGATTATCATGACTAACTTTATACAGACTATCACAGTAGAAAATCGGCAGGTCGACAAAGAAAATTACTTTACAATTGGCTACTCTCCTGAGATAGAAAAATCTTTACTGTGTGTTTATATTTCTTGGATTGCTGGTTATGAACGCTATTACCAGTTAGATGATGGAGATTTGGCTCTCTTTGAAAGCAAACGAGAAGAATTTCTCAAAAAATATGAAAAAGAAATCAAGGCTTATCGGACTGAAAGATTGATTGGTTCTGGGGCTCTGAGGGATTACAATTTTAGTTCTTTTGCCTGAGAATATCCTAGAAAAACTTGGATAGCTATCCTCCATTTAATGGATATGTCTATCAAAACGGCATCCTCTGTGCTAGAATCAAGATTGAAGACAAGTACTTTTATCTTCCGCCCATTTATGATGAGGATTACAGATAAGCATTGCCTCAAAGTATTGCAAAACAGCCTCTAATCTTCTAGTTTTTGCTAGAAGTTTTTTTATATGTAAAAATTTTATACATATTTCTTGACAGCGTTTCCATTTAGGTGTATGATGTATGTGTAGAATAATTATATATAAAATTTTTATATACTAAAAAGGAGGTGCCCCATGTATTTTCCGACATCAGCGGCTTTGATTGAATTTCTCATCTTGGCCATTCTAGAACAAGGGGATTCCTATGGTTATGAAATTAGCCAAACCATTAAACTCATTGCCAAAATCAAGGAATCTACCCTCTACCCCATCTTGAAAAAGCTGGAAACCAACCGCTATCTGACTACATACTCTCGCGAATACCAAGGTCGGATGCGCAAGTACTACTCCTTGACAGAGATTGGGGAGGAGCAACTATTTGTACTCAGAGAAGAGTGGACACTCTACACTGACACTATCAATGGCATCATAGAAGGGAGCATTCGCCATGACAAGAACTGAATATTTGAATCAGCTTGAAGCCTATCTGATGAAGCTTCCTCAAGCTGATCGTATCGAAGCCATGGACTATTTCAAAGAACTCTTTGATGATGCTGGTCCAGAAGGTGAGGAGGAGCTAATGGCTAGCCTGGGTAGTCCAAAAGAAGCTGCCCATGACATCCTGACTACACTTCTTGATAAAAAAATCAACGAAGAAAATTCCAATAAGAACAACCGTCAGGTTTTACAAATCGCAATCCTCGCACTTCTGGCTGCCCCTATTGGGATTCCAGTCGGGATTGGTCTTCTCATGGCAATCATCGGAATTTTTATCGCTGCGGTTAGTGTACTTTTAGCCTTCTTTGCTGTATCAGCAGCTGGAATGGTGCTCGGAGCTGTCCTCCTATTTGAAAGCTTCTACGTTCTGGCTGAATCTACATCTGCTTTATGCTGATTTTTGGTGGAGGTTTACTGGCAATCGGAGCTTCGTCCCTAGTTTTGCTGGCGACTTCCTATGTGACCCGTTTCTTTGGAATACTAGTCCTTCGACTCATTCAGTGGATTCTTAATAGAGGAAAGAGAGGTGAAAGTCATGCGTAAATTAACAAAAGGATTTCTTATCTTTGGTGTTGTTACTAGTATCATCGGTTTTGCCATGATCATCATCGGCATCCAAACCGATGGTGTCAGAAGCCTCCTTGCAATGTCTCAAAATCCAGTATTTGAAAGTCGAATGGAAGAGCTCGTTTTTGACCAAGATATTGAAAATCTAAACATTTCACTAACAGAACATTCGCTCGTCATTACGGAGTCAAACGATGACAAGATTCACATCCAGTATCACCCAACCATCTCTGAAAAAGAAAATCTTCAACACTCTATCAAAGAGAAAAGTCTTGAAATAACTGATACCAAATCAACTACACGTCGCTCTGTAGGTTCTAGTATCCAAGGTATCCTCTTTATCGCAAGCGGAATTTCTAGCCGCAATGATGAAGTTGTTCTCTCATTACCAAGAGGAAAAGACTTAAAAAATCTAACTGCCCAGGTAAACCATCGTATCCTTTCAATTGCTAATGCAAAAGTCAGCAATGCCAAGATTCTGTCAAATGGCTATCTTCTTCGTATCACTGATAGCGAGATTAAAAATAGCCAACTGATCACAACTGGAATTGTCAATGTATTTGAAACCAGTCTAACAGATAGCCGCATCCAAGCAGATCATGAACATATCTCTGCTGAGGATATTCAAGTACATGGTAAGGTAGAGCTAGAGTCAGAAAAAGATATAGTCATCAAACTAGCTAAAAAAGAACTTGAGAGAATTAATGTAGAACTTTCTTCTGACCATGGTTCCATCTATCATCGTAGTCGGGAAGGATATAATCCAAACGAGGAAAACATGGAAGATGAAGAGTTCTCTAATCCTTACAAATCAGAGAAAAAAGATACACAAGATTTACTTGTCGCAAAGGCAGGTCAAGACATCAATCTACCAAAAGAGGATGTTCGCTCGCCTTCTTATAGACATCATGAATAAAAAGTTACTAATCAAAAAGGAGGTCTCATCATGACTCAAGAATGGTTCGAAAGTGCTGATTTCGAGAAAACAGCCAACAATGAGAAAAAAGATAACCCATCTGACCCAGTCATTCCCCAAGAAGAGTTAAAAGAAAAAGAAGAGTTGCCAGTGGTTGAAGAAAGCCTTCAAGCCAATCCTGAAGAACAAGAAGCTGACCTAGAGAAAGTAGAGAGTGACGAACACGAAGAAATCGTGGAAAATACAGAAAAGATAGACAAGTCAGAAGAACCAGAAGATCTGGCAACAAAGACAGACCAAGCAGAAAAACCAGTTAAGGAAGCACCTCAGCCTAGCAAATCTTTGGAAAGTCCATTTGTCCCAGATCCTGTCCCTACAAAAACTACAATCTTCAAAGAAGAATTGGCTGATTTTTGGGTCTGGTTACAAGGTGCTCTCAAAGAGCCAACAGCAAGCATTGGTTCAGATAAAAAACATAGTTATAACGCCTTTACGCTCCTAACTATCTTTTCTGCTACAAGTTTTCTCTTTATAGTTTATCACGCCAAACAAGGCTACTATGGTCGTATGGCAAGCATCGATGCTCACTTCATGGAACAATTCCCATCTCTCAATCTCTTCTCGGTCTTCTCCATCCTAGTAGCGACAAGTTTGTTCTACTTTTCAATCCTCATGGGTGGATTCGTAGTCAAACGTTTTGTCGACCAGGACAGTGATTGGACATTAGAAAGAGCCTTTCAAGCACATAGCAGACTCTTGGCTATCCCAGTTCTCTTGACAGGTATTGCTAGTTTCTTCGCTCTTTTTAATGGTCTACGATTGCAGTATTGCTTTGCTTGATTAGCATTGGTCTGACTCTCTTGGCCAATCTCTACATCATCTCAAGACCTAGCAAGGATAGTCAAACCGATCCCTTCTATCGCCTTCTCTTAGCTTTCCTAGTCAACGGTGGTGTCCTATTTCTCTTCTTCCTAGCAGAAATGGCACTGGTTTTCGACTATCTTCGAATCCTTGCTTTTATGTAAGATAAAATCCTGTCACTCTGACAGGATTTTTTTGTGTACACAAAAAGCAGATCAAACGATCTGCCTTTTCACATTATTTAAAACCAATATCTTTCATTTATGCCTCTAGTTACCTTTTACTAAGTTATCAAAATCTTCCCCTAAAACAGGTCCTACCACTATTTGGTTGGAATCCAAGTCCTGATAAAGTTCTTTTGGAAGAGCTTCTAAGAAGGCTTTGTAATCTAATCTAGCTACCGCTTCATAGTCTTCTGGTTTTGAACCATCTCCAGAGATTTTTACCAAATCAATCTCCCAAACAAGTTCCTTGCCTACCAATTGCTCAACGTAAGGAGCAGGAATCACCGGTTCTTTTGGCAAAATGGTTTTTACTCCCTGAGCTAGGTGATAGACCCCATGAATCTTAGCTTCACCATCTGGATAAAATTTAGAGCTGGAAGGATAGGCATCAGACCCTTGAACCCTCTTAACTAGCTCTTCAAAACGTGCCAAGCCATCTTCTTCCAAGAAACTTTCCAAATCCTTCTTATCAAAGTAAATAGTTGATAGAATACCCTGGCAGAAACCTAAACGAGCAGCCTTATCAGCTAGATAGCTCTTAACCGTTTCTTGGAAATAGTTTTCCAAATCAAAGTCTGCCAAGCCTTCAACTGCTTCACCAACCTTGCTAGACAAAGCCCGCAAGAGCCCTTCTACAATCTTCCAGTCAGCTCTTGTAATCAAGTCAGGAATGATGACTTGATAGCCTTTTTGAGCATCTAGATATCGAACTTTAAAGAGAAATTGAGACTGACCTACGATTCCACACTCGATATACTCAAGGCGATTGAGAGGTTGACGGAGGTAGACAGCATCATAACTATGCGATTCTAGGCCTTCTACTAAGCCTAAATTGATTTAGCTGTAAGAATCTCCTGTTGTCCTAAAATACTTTGTTTATTTGGAATAAAAAATGTCTTCACCATAATGGTCTCCTTTGAAATCGTTTACATATAGTATACACCATTTTCCTGAAAGATGCAGAAACAAATTTAAGATTTTTTAGTCAAAAGCATAGAAAAACAGCCCTTTAGGACTGTTAATGTTTATTATACAACTTCAGAATGGTCTAGGCTCTCACCAATTGCTGCTAGACGCTCGATGACTTGATCTTGTGTCAATTCATGTTCCAAAACATAACGATTACGTGGGTGAACACGACACTCGTGTGAACAACCACGAAGATATTTGTCTTCGTTGTCTTCTGATGCCAAGATACGGCGGTTACAGAATGGATTTCCACAGTTGACATAGCGTTCACATGGTGTTCCATCAAACCAATCTTTCCCTACAATAGTTGGATTGACATGGTTGACATCAACTGCAATACGTTCGTCAAAAACGTACATTTTCCCATCCCAAAGTTCCCCTTGAACTTCTGGATCTTTTCCGTAAGTCGCAATTCCTCCATGCAATTGACCGACATCTTTGTAGCCTTCACGGACCATCCAGCCAGAGAATTTCTCACAGCGGACTCCACCTGTACAGTAAACAACGACACGTTTATCCATGAATTTTTCCTTGTTATCACGAACCCATTGTGGTAATTCACGGAAGTTGCGGATGTCAGGACGGATAGCCCCACGGAAGTGCCCAAGGTCGTACTCATAGTCATTACGAGTATCAAGGACAACTGTATCTTCATCCAAGAGGGCTTCTTTAAATTCTTTTGGTGACAAGTAAGCACCTGTTGTTTCAAGAGGATTGATGTCGTTATCAAAGTTATCATCCTCTAAACCAAGGTGAACGATTTCCTTTTTGTAGCGAACAAACATCTTCTTGAAGGCTTGCTCACTTTCTTCGTCAATCTTGAACCAGAGGTCTTCCATACCTGGAAGGCTGTGAACGTAGTCCATGTATTTTTGCGTTGTTTCATAGTCACCAGAAACGGTTCCGTTGATCCCTTCGTCAGCCACTAAGATACGCCCCTTGAGGCCGATTGATTTACAGAAAGCCAAGTGGTCTGCAGCAAATTGTTCCGCGTTTTCGATGGGAACATATTTATAGTAAAGTAAAACTCGAATATCTTTTGACATATGCTTCTCTTTTCTAAGATTAAATTATCAGAATTTTTCATTCAACTATACCAGTATACTCTCCCAAGAAAGCGAATGCAATTTATTTGACCGAAAAAAATAAAAAAACAAGACCCATTTTTCAGATATTGTTTTAATTAAATATTCGATGAAGAAAAGTGAACAAAAAGATATCTCTGGCCTGTCTTGAATAAATTACTAATCATGATACCAATAAAGACCTAACTGATAAGATTTCGAAACCAGAAAAAATTGCACTGATTTCTAGGAGTAGATGGTATTTTTTCATGTACCTATTACCAAGGCTACTTGTAAGGCAAATGCCTGGTTTTGAAATGCAGATAATTATATGCAAATACTCAAAAAAGAATCACCACCCCGTCTGGAAAACTCCAGACAAGGCAGTGATCGCATCTTTTAGGAATGAATACACGAAATCAATCTATCTTAAGATTTTTTGTTTTTCAAGAATTCGTCGTATTGTTTTTGCATTTCATCCAATACTTTTTGGTAAGCACCTTCAGATTTAAGTTTTTCCATCAATTCTGGAATAGCTTTTTCTGGGTCTACAGTACCAGTGTTGATAGCTGTATCGAATTGTTGCATAGTGTTAGTGATAGCTGAGATTTCAGATTTCACGTTGTCAGTGTTGAAGATGAATCCAAGCGCTGGAGATTCTTTTGCAGTTTCCAAGTCTTTCTTAGATTGTGCAATTTGTTCATCTGTAACGTTTTCGTTGATGTAAAGGATCCAGTTGTTACCAGTGTTCCATCCTGACATGTGAGTGTTTCCTTTGTATCCATCAAGGACTTTAACACGGTTTTCTTTACCTGCTACTTTTTCCCAGTTCTTGCCTTCTGGTCCATAAACAAGTCCGTTCAAGAGTTCTGGGTTAGTGTTCAAGAGGTTCAACACTTCCATTGCTTTTTCTTTGTTCTTAGAGTTGTTTGAGATTACAAAGTTTGCAACTTGAGTTGTTTGGTTTTTCTTGATGAAGTTAGTAAATGGTTTGATTTGGATGTCTCTGTTAGCAACACGAGAAAGCAAGCTGCTACCGTAGTCAGCTGGTCCTACTGTTTCTTCACGAACAAACCAAGTATCTTGAGTAAGGTCATATGAAGTTTCGCTAGTTGCTACGTCTTTTGGAATGTATCCTTCTTCATAGAATTTGTGAAGAGTCTTCAAGTGTTCTACGAAACGAGGAACTTCGTAACGGTTTACGATCTTAGTAGTATCACCTTCAAGGTCGATAACGAATGGAAGACCATTTGCAACTGGGTAGTCAAAGTTTTCTGATGGGATAAAGTTTTTACCAACAGCGAATGGCATTACATCTGGAGCTTTTTCTTTGATTTGTTTCAATACTGGTTCAAGTGTTTCGTATGAAGTTACACCTGAGATATCGATTCCATATTTTTCAAGAAGTGGGCCGTTGAAAGCAAAGTTTTGTGAAGATGCAACGTTAGCTGCAACTGGAACAGAATAAATCTTACCGTTTACAGTGTTACCTTTGATATAAGCTGGGTCAAGCGCTTTGTAAAGCTCAGCTCCTTCTTTCTTGTACAATTCTGTCAAGTCAGCATAAGCACCTTTTTGAGCGTTTACAACGTAGTTATCTGCAAATGCGATATCATAGTTTTCACCTGATGAAGTGATAACTGACATTTTCTTACCGTAGTCACCCCATCCAAGGTATTGGATATCTAATTTAGCACCAACTTTTTCTCCGATGATTTTGTTTGCATTTTCTAGCAACTCATCCAAGTTATCTGGTTTGTCACCGATTTGGTACATTTTGATAACAGTTTTGTCACCTGAAGCTGAGTCAGCAGCTTTTTGGTTGTTACCTTTAAGGTTTCCACAAGCAGCGAGGCTAGCAGCTAAAGCTACAAGGCTAGCAGATGCAAAAGCATATTTTTTCCAGTTTTTCATGATAAAAACTCCTTTTTTTATTTTTAAATTTAAAACAATTTTAGTGATCTACTTTTCAACAAAGAAAAGTTAGATAGGGTAGAGAAAGCTTGTTTCTCAGCGTCTCTTATTCTTTAACACCACCGATAGTTAAACCTTTTACAAAGTAGCGTTGGAAGAATGGATAGAGAATCGCAATTGGAACAGTCGCAACTACGACCATGGCCATACGACCTGTTTCTTTTGGTAGGGCAACTGCAAGTTGTCCTGACATCCCAACTGACTTAGCAATGTAATCCATGTTGTTTTGAATTTGCATGAGCAAATATTGCAATGGATACAAGTTGTCACTCTTGATGTAAAGTAGAGCATTAAACCAGTCATTCCAGAATCCAAGTGCTGTCAACAGTGTGATAGTTGCAATCCCTGGAAGAGAGAGTGGTAAACAGATTTGGAAGAAGATCCGCGCCTCGCTAGCACCATCGATACGAGCTGATTCGAGGATTGCTTCTGGAATGGTTTTCTTGAAGAAAGACCGCATCAACATGATGTTGAATGGTGATAGAAGCATCGGAACAATCAAGGCCCAAATAGTATCACCCAAGTGAAGTAGCTGAGTTACCACGATATAGCCTGGTACCAAACCAGCATTGAACAACATACTAAGAAGAGCAAAGATTGTAAAGAATTTGCGATACTTAAATGTTGAACGTGAGATGGCATAAGCGTATGTTGTTGTGATGAATACGTTTGTCAATGTACCGACAACTGTCACAAAGGCTGAGATAAAGAGCGCTTGTAAAATCTTATCTTTGAACTGAGCCAAAAACTCAAACCATCTAATCCAAACTGTGATGGGAAGAAGCTATATCCATATTGAACAATACTCTTTTCATCTGTAATTGAGATAATGATGACAAAGATGAAAGGCAAGATACAAGAGAAGGCCAGCAAACCAGATATGATACTAAAGAAGATATCTGCTTTTTTGCTGAAGGAGTGTATGCCAACATTATCAATTTTTTCTTTTTGAATTTTTTTTGCCATATGCTCCTCCTTTCTAGAATAGTGCTGAGTTAGGATCAACACGTCTTGCAAGTAAGTTTGATAGGATAACGAGAATCAAACCGACGACTGACTGGTAGAGACCGGCTGCTGATGCCATACCGATATCTGCTGTCTGAGTCAATCCGTTAAAGACATAGACGTCCAATACGTTTGTTACACTATAGAGCTGACCAGCGTTGTGAGGGATTTGGTAGAAGAGACCGAAGTCTGCACGGAAGATGTTTCCGACTGCAAGGATGGTCAATACTGTCACAAGCGGTGTCAACTGAGGGATGGTTACGTTACGGATACGTTGCCATTTGCTAGCACCGTCCACTGTCGCTGCTTCGTAGTAAGTTGGGTCAATACCCATGATAGTTGCGTAGTACATCACACTACTGTATCCAAAGCCTTTCCAGATACCTAGGAAAAGAAGAAGGTAAGGCCAGATACTGACATCAGCGTAGAAGTTAATCCCCTTCATTCCAAGGGCTTCTAAGGTGTGGTTGATAAGCCCTTTATCGATGTTTAGGAAAGCATCTGTAAAGAAACTGATGATAACCCAAGATAGGAAATAAGGGAACAACATAGATGTTTGGTAGATTTTAACCATCTGCTTAGAGCGAAGTTCACTAAGGATAATGGCAATACCAACTGACACGATCAAACCAATAAAGATAAATCCAAGGTTGTAAAGGACCGTATTTCGAGTGATGACAAAGGCATCCTTGGAACTAAACAAGAATTTAAAGTTATCTAGTCCGACCCATCTACTATTTATAATACTATGGACGAATCCTTCACCAGTCATATGGTAATCTTTGAAGGCAACCACATTCCCAAAAACTGGAATGTAGAAGAATAAAATCAACCAAATTGTTCCTGGTAGAAACCATTAAGAGAAAAAAATCAATTATCTCTTAAAGTTTTTTTGAAAACTTATTCATAATTTCCTCCCTTTTTATTTTTCTAAAACTTCATAATCTCACTTTTTTTAGTCTTGATAACGTTTACAAAAAAATAGTATACTCTTATTTTTAATGATAGTTTAAACTACTAATTATAGAAAAAAACTCCACAAATTATTTTATGTGGAGAACTTTTTTATATAAGAATAGGTTTCACGAGAAACACTCTGCCTGTAAGAGGTGTTCCTCATCTCTACTAATTGAAAACTCCTTCCAATATCGGTTGGTGAAAATCAACAAAATGAACCTGGGCATCCACAACAGTACCTGCTTCGTTTTTCTCAATCTCTGGTTGCCCCTCAGTATGCAAAATAGTAGGGTGACCATCCTTGTAGCCAAAGAGAATCACCTCTGTCCCTGCTTCATTCACATAGCAGGCTAAGATTTCAAACCGTTTTTCACCAGCACCAGCAATATGGTCGAACCATTTAAAAGTATAGCTCTCTCCATCCACTTGTCCAAATTGCATCATCTGATCCGGAACTGCAAGTCCATAATAACGACCATATGTTGCTAGGTTAGTAGACTTAAATCTTTCACCTTTACTATCTGAATAGGATTCCATGGCTATTTTTATCTTGTCTGTTAGAGCACTATAGTCTGTATCTGGCTCATTCTCTGTAGCTACGCTTGTTTTTAATAGAAATTCCTTAAAACCTTGCGCTAAATCTGTGTTTTCAGTCTCTTCAAAATTCGCAGCACTGATCGTTTCCAGTGTCTTATCGGCATACAAGACCTGTGCTTGTCCATCCTTGAGTGTAAATAGGTAGAAATGTCTGGCTTGATTGTCATAGTAGGCATCCAAAACCAAGTAATCATAGGCATTGTCACTGGACACCCCGAAAATATTCCATCGGACTCTTTTCTTAGAAACTGTTGTTGTTTCTAATTGTTTGATGAATTCATTTTTTTCGTTAAAGTTCCTATGCTCCAGTCTATGATAGGACTGCCCCATAGAAGAAGCCCAGTTTGAGAACTCTTCCTGCCACTTTTGGGTGTTGTATTGGATTAACTTCTGAAAATCCGAGTAGTTCTTCATAATCAAAGCTTGGTCAGTCGGATTAGATAACTGGAGTTCTTCCATGGCTACAAGAGTAGCAGACATGGGGGATTGAACAGTTGTATCCTTGGCTTCTTTTTCGTGTGCAAGAGCCTTTTGATAGGAATCCGCTAGGTAGTGAAAATAGTTGGTTACTTCCTTGGTTTGTTGCTCCCTCGGTGTTGATGGACTAGTTGTGTTATCTTCTGTCGCCTTGTGGCAAGCAGATAAACTAGCACACTCGCACCTAGGACTAGTAGTAGCTTTTTCATAGTCAAACCTCCAAACTATCCTTATACTCAATGAAAATCAAAGAGCAAACTAGGAAGCGAGCCGCAGGCTGTACTTGAGTACGGCAAGGCGAAGCTGACGTGGTTTGAATTTGATTTTAGAAGAGTATTATACCTTCATTATACTCCTTCCCTATCTCCAAATCAAAAAACATCTCCATGTATTTAAAAGGAGATGTTTAACTATTTGTGATAAATTTCTAGGTCGTATAAATAGTGGATGCTGTCGCAATAGTATGCCACTGATTAGCCGTTGTAGCTGCGAAGTCCTTATCTGCGTAAAAGTCAGTAAATGGAAGAATCTCGACTTCTAATTCTTCGATGCGGTCAATTTGACCAGCCAAATAAGCCTCGATACGGCTTTCTGCTCGCTTAATTCGTTGCAAGAGCCCACCCATACGGATATCTACTGTATCCAAGCCAAAGACCTTGTTTTCTTTCAACCATTGATGGCTAAAGAGCTTGTGGAAGGTTTCAATCTGGCTTCTTAATTTTGGTAATTCTTCCCTAGCAATTTGTTGCAAGCTCTCTTTATCATCCGCTTGATAAGCTTGACGGATACGTCGTCCCACATCAACCTTGCCACTTAAAATAGCATTTAACTGGGCCTGAGTTTCGAAAAGATAAGCATAGGCACCAGCTTTTTCTTTAATAGCAGCAAGAGTCTCAGCTGCTTGGGCAAAGTGAGGTTTGTCCTGTTCAGGAGTCATGTGTTTGTCAAGAATTGGGCAGAGAACATCCTGATAAAAGACATAGCGGTTGGGGTTGATACCATGTATATTACCTGGTAGGTCTGGCAATAGGTTGGCAAGATCAAGTTGCATGAAGTCCTCAACGGATAGGCCTGTATTGGTCTTGAAGTGAGCAGATAAACGCTCTAAATCATTGCGGTAGCTGAGTTCTGCCCAGATTTGTAGACTTGGCAGAATAGAGAACTGAGCTGTTTCACCACCATTATCTCCCCAACCAGTCACAATAACTTCCTTAATCTGATTAGCACGGCAGGCTTTGTTAGCTTCAACAGCGATGAGCCGACTGAAATGGTTGTGTGGTGTGAAACCAATCCACTTCCCAAGCACCACCTGCAAAGGCAATATCCTGGCTAATCTTGTGGTGATTACCGAAGTTACGGTTGTATTTTTCTTCGCTATCCTGATAATAATCCCAGTAAACCAAGGTCACACGGTCTTTGAGACGGTCAAGATAAACACGAGTTTCTTCTGGAATTTCGACATCACGGTCGTACTGGCCATCTGCTGACATGAGTTTGAAGAACATATCGCTCCACATCTGGCAGTGGAAACCATACTTGTCTGCAATATCCAGCACGCGCTCCAAATGTTGGCACATGAGGAGACTACGGTCCACAACACCGTTTAAGATAAGATAGCGTCCCAAACCAACCAAGTGGGCTTCGTCCATGCCGATATTGACCTTGCGTGTTTGTAGCTTAGACAAAGTAGCAAACATGCCGTCGATTAGGTCGTAAACTTTTTCTTCGCCGATGAGGAGAATGTCCTCTACATCACGAAGTTGCTGGACTTCTTTAACACCCCATTTGACAAAGGCTGATAAGTGGGCCAAGGTCTGGATACAAGGAACAAAAGTCATGTCAAACTGCTGGGCATAGGCTTCGATTTCCTGTAATTCTTCAGCTGAATAAGCCCCGCGGAAATAACCAAAATAAGGTTGCCTTTCAATCTGATAGGTGTCTTCCATATAAAGCTCAAAGGTTGAATAACCCATCAGAGCCAAGACTTCAATCATCTGCTTGGCAGATGCAACATTTAGAACCGCATTTCGCGAACAATCCGCCATGTAGGCCAACTCTTCATAAGCCGCCTGCTCCTCAATCTCCACCTTGTCACCTTCTGCTAAAGCTGTTGCGAGAACAGACAAGGCGCGATAGAGTTGGTGAGGTTTGCGATAAGTCAATTGATATTCTCCGCCCTCACCCTTGATAGAGATAGAAGCTTGGTCAGACTGAGCGACAGCCACTTCTACATCTGGTAGAGAAATGTGCTTTTGAAGTAAGTCTATAGCTTGCTGTTGTTTACTGCTAATTCCGGTAAAATTTACCATTGGTTTTCCTCCTGTAACCAGTTGACAAGGGCACCATAGAGATTGGCATCTGCCTGATAGGTGCAAGCTTGGATCACTGGCGCAATTGTATACTCTTCATATCTTTTCACAAAGACGTCTACCGCTTTTTGCACCCCTTTGATAAAATCTGGGTTCTGACTGATAGAGCCACCTAGGCTAATGACATCTGGGTCAATTAGATACTGGATATTGAGCAAGCCTTGAGCAAGATTACGATTCATCCGCTCAATGGCTTCTTGGCAAAGGGTATTGCCTGCTGAAGCCTCTTGATAAACCTTACGGCCATCCCAGTCGGTTTGACCAGATTTTTCGATGACATAGCGAACCATGTTTCCTGTAGAAGCTAGTTGTGACCAGTTATTGAGTTTTTCTGCTGGTTCGATAGTTGTCATGTAACCAAACTCTCCACCCAATCCATGGCGACCACGGTGAATTTTGCCATTGATAATCATAGCCCCGCCAATCCCTGTGCCAATGACAACACAGGCTGCATTTTCAATCTCAGGATGAGCTAGCAGTTCACTAAGTCCAACACAGTTGGCATCATTTTCTAGATGGACAGGGAGTTGGTGATGAGAAAGGGCCTGGTACCATGAAAAACCATGGATATAAGGAATTGCACTAATCCCCTCAATCACACCTGTTTCTTGATTGACCGCTCCTGGAACACTCATGGCAATCCCACGATAGTCCTGTTCTGACAAGCGTTGGTCCAACCAAGCCAACAAATCTTCTAGAGTTTCTGGAGTTGGGGTGCTGGTCTTATCTAAAATCTTTCCATCAGGAGTTAGACTAGCAAACTTAATGCCAGTCCCTCCGATATCAATCGTTGCAATGGTCATTGCTTTCACCTGCAAAAAGGAGCGAATCAGCAGTTGGTTCTTACTTTTTCGCTCCTCCTTTCTGTTTATGTTTACTTTTTGAAATTAAATTTCTTCTTTGAATCAATTCTGTACGAATTTCCTGTGGCGCCAATAGTCCTGAATGGACTGGGTATGGGCGTTCCAGCAAGTCAAGAATGGTTTGTTGTTTTTCAGACACACGGATATTTTCTTGACTCATGTTGTAGTAACGAAGGACATAACCTTCTTCATTCTCAGCCACCTTAAAGGCTGTTGGGCAGACTTGTGGCAAACTGAGTGCCGGATGGTTAAAGAGGCTACCCGTTGCTGCAACGCTACCCTCTTGTTTTGCAACCTGAAGAGCTGTAAATGGTACCTGGAAGGCTTTGGCACGACGGAAAGCTGAGAAGCGTTCCCCTGCTTGGTGGCATTCTACTGCAAATTCAACTTCGATATCACGCAAGCACTGGGCTTCTGGCGTTGGGAAGTAGCCCCAGTCACCGAGTTCGCCTGAAGAACGGAGAAGGGTTACAGCCATGGTGGCGTCTCCAAGAATTTCATACTCGTGCAATCCTTTATTGGATACGGTCACTCCTTTTACATCATCATACAAGCTGACAAGGCTTGTTGGTGTTGTGGATTTTCAGGATTTTCCCAAGAAGCTGCCGGTTTATTTGGTCTTGTCACAACTTCATAAATGCTTTCAGAATCATTGCTTGGACGAGTGTTATGAGTTTTCACCAAGAGACGAATGCGGTGGTCTTTGGCTGTATTAGTAAAGCGAGTCTTGAAACGAATCTGTGGATTGTCCACAAAGACGGTCATCTCTGTTTCAAGAGGAATGGTTGTCAACTCTTCTGAACGACCTGCATCTCGTTTCATGAACTCGATGATACCTCTTTGTTCTGCATCCAATTTTTCATCTGCACTGATTGGAATAGTCAACTCATGTTTGAGCAATACCTTAGCATAGCGAGCATTGTTTTCTAGGACATCGTATCCCTTCAATTGAGCATAGATTGGCTCAGTTCCTTTCGGCTGGAAGTAAATGTACTCGTTACCAATATCTCCGCGGTCCTCGAATTTGATGAAATCTTCGTAAGCTTCGTTTGTAGTCTTGTCATAGACTGTGATTCCTTCATCTACACTGACAGTTACGAATGGTGTATCAATGACTCCATTTTGATAAATACCATCACGGTAATCTACTTGACCTTCGACCAATTGGAAGCTTGCCCAAGAAAGCGGAGCAAGGTGGACTGGGATTGTCACGCGCACTTGGCGTGCAATATATGGTTGGCGGAATTTATCCTTAGGCAAGGTATAGCCAAAACTTGCTCCCAAGTCTTCAATCTTGGCTTCAAGGACATGGCCATCCAAATCTTCAACATGGTAATCTGGCAAGGTCACAGTGGTCATCTTCTTGTAACCTTCAGTCGGATGCAATTCTTTAAAATCACAAGTCACAACATCCACTACAACACTAACTGTATCAACCTTATCATGTAGAGCTGTGTTGACAACGGTAAAGAGGTGGTCGCTTTGCGCTTCCTGAGTTGCTATTTTATGTTTCCACTCATTGAGAAGATTAGTCTTAACAAAATTCCCGACTTGATTAACCTTTGCAAAACGAGTTTCCATTTCACGGTGAACTTCGTCAATACTGCATCCACAGATACTATCATGAGGTGCATTTTGTAGAAGTACTTTCCAAGCATAGGTCAATTGATCCTTGTGGTTGTGTCCACCAGTGATAATGGTTAATGGTTCCACGACCTGCTCTAACAAGTTACTATTTTCTTGGAAGGCTTGTTTGAGGTAAACACGTGAAGAAGAGGTATTGGCAAGGGTGTACCAGCCATCCGTTTCCTGGCTAGTCAACTCACCTGTGACCGTTGATAATTGTTCAGGAAGGGCACTTTCCAGTGCTTGGACATATTCGTCAAATGAGCTATGAATAAAGGTCACGTCAGGGAAGAGTTCGTTTGCCACACGAATGGCTTCGCTCAGATTTCTCTGAACAGGCTGGTGGTCACAGCCGTTCATCATCAACCATTGGTTGGTCGATGCATAATCACGAACATCTGCTAATTTTTGCTTCCAGAAAGCCAAAGCTTCATCTTTATCCACTGGAATTTCATTCCCATTACTGTACCAGTTAGCAAAGAGAATACCGAGGACACGACTTCCATCCGCACCTTGCCAGTACATCTCAGAAAATTGAGAGGTAAACTGTTCATCTTCGAGGACTTGGTTGTCAAATCCGATTGGCTTGACACCGCGACCAAGGCTGCTACGTGAATACCTGATTTTTGAAGGATTTGAGGAGCCTGCCCCATATTTCCAAAGGTATCTGGGAAATAACCGATTTGAGTAGATTTGCCCCATTTGGCACATTCAGCTTGTCCAATCAAGGTATTTCGGACGTTAGCTTCACTGGAAATCAAATAATCATCCTGCAAGATATAGAATGGTCCAATCTTGAGTTTGCCTTCGTCGATATAACGCTGCACCTTGTCACGGTTTTCAGGACAAATTTCTAAATAATCATCAAGGACAATGGTTTGTCCATCCAAGTGGAAACTCTTGAATTCAGGATCATTTTCAAAAAGGTCAAAAAGATTGTCAAAAAGTTCCACCAATTGCATCCGGTGACTTTCAAAAGGTAGATACCACTCACGATCCCAGTGACTGTGAGAGATGATATGTACAACAACATTTTCCATGAGTAAAACCTCATTCTAACTTAAATTTAAAAATATATTTGTGATTCTTTCCTAGAATCAGTTGAGCGAAAACGTGCTCCTTATACTCAATGAAAATCAAAGAGCAAACTAGGAAGCTAGCCGCAGGTTGCTCAAAGCACTGCTTTGAGGTTGTAGATAGAACTGACGAAGTCAGTAACATATATACGGCAAGGTGAAGCTGACGTGGTTTGAATTTGATTTTCGAAGAGTATTAGCGAATATCTAGGTAATCCAAGACCAATTCGCAGAACATCATGTTGGCCCATGAGAACCATTCACGAGAGTAGAGTGTCGGATCGTCTACGTGGAAGCTTTCGTGCATAACACCTGTTCCGCCATCACAGGCAACTAGTTGGTCTAGCAAGTATTTTTTTTTCAGCTTTATCTGTAGCTGTTAAGCCTTGAATTGATAAGGCAATCGGCCAGATATAACGATAGAAGGTATGAGAGCTTCCGAGACCGCTAGCGTATTCTCCTTGATAGAAGTAAGGATTTTCCAGGCTCAGAATGGTGCGACGAGTTGCTTGATACACTTCGTCATTGACATCACAGTAACCAAGATATGGAGCAGCTAACAAACTTGGTACGTTAGGGTCGTCCATGATGCTAGCATTTCCTAAACCGTCTACTTCAAAGGCATAGATCTTCTCGCCCTTGCTGTTAGTCGTGTAGGCATAATTTTCGATCCCTTCTTGGATTTCAGCTTGCAGGCGTTTGGCATCTGCAATGATACTCTCACTATCGGCTAGATTCAATTCTGCAAAGATTTCTTGGACATATCCCAAAACAACCACCGCAAACATATTTGATGGAATCAAGTAGCTGTACTGACAGCAGTCATCACTTGGGCGGAAGGCTGACCAGGTCATTCCTGTCACGGCAAAGTCAGGACCAAAGCCGTCATTTACCAAAGTGTCTTCCTTACGATCGGTATCACGGACGAAACGGTATGGTGAGTTCTTGTGATCTTGCTCCACCGTCCAAAGATGAAGAATCTCCTTGGTCGCCGTAACAAAAGTTTCATCAAACTGGCTAGTCTCACCAGTTTCCTTCCAAAGAAGGTAAGCCAATTGCAAGGGATAGCAAAGCGAATCCACTTCATACTTACGTTCCCAAATCCAGCCATTGAGGTCTGTATGGTCTGTCTCGTGATGACCCTTCCAGTTCTCCTCAATATTGAAAGAGTTGGCATAGGGATCCTTGAGAACCAAAGTCATCTGGCGTTTAACCAAACCAGCAATGGTCTGGCGCAAACGAGGGTCTCTTTTTGCCACATGAAGGTATGGTCTAAGCTGAGCAGTTGAATCACGAAGCCACATAGCTGGGATATCCCCAGTCAGTACAAAAGTTGAGCCGTCTTCTAAAATTTCAACTGTATTGTCTAAGTGTCTGTATAGCAACGCTCAAAAACATCGACCCATTCAGGATGTTCCTTGGCACGCTCCGCTACCTCATCTAGCCACTCTCTGACAATTTCTTTAGAATAAACCATAAACTATTTTGCCTCTTTCAAACAAATTTTCATTTTCAGTATATAGCTTTTAGTCCAGAAAATATATACACAAATGTTAGTCATTATTCTACAAAATTGTTATATTTGAAAGTCATTTTCTAAAAGTATCCTTTTTCTGATATAATGTAGAAAACTAGTGAAGGAATTACTATGAAACCTATACTTGAAACCATTGATACGCGTTTTGGAACAGCCAGTAAACACGCTTTTTCGCGAGGAAACACCCTACCTTACACAGGTGTTCCTTTTGGGATGAATTACTTTGTTCCACAAACTAGTAACCAGGAAGGGTCTTGGTTTTTTGATCCCCATCTTCCCATATTTCAGGGTATTCGACTAACCCACCAACCTAGTCCTTGGATTGGCGATTATTCTTGGTTGCTACTGACTCCTGTTACAGGAGAAATCAGTGGCGACACCCTCTTTCATCGTCAGTCTTCTTATAACCTTGATCGTGCTATTTTCAATCCTCATTTTCTAAAGATTTTTTCTGAACGTTACCAGATTGAAACCCAACTCACACCTACTTGCTATGGGGCTTCTATTCAACTAAGACAGGTACAAGGCAAGAAGATCTCACTCTATCTGCATGCAGCTGATGATCTATCATTAGAGCAAGTAGATGAGCGTACTGTCAGCCTTGGTCAAAGCGGATTAACCGAAACCAACAAAAGTCCCCTCGTCATGTTCACTGCTCTCGCATTCTCTACGGATATTCTATCTATCTATCAAGTGGGGCAAGACTGGCGTATCGACTTGGCTGGAGCAGAAGCTCTAGTTCAACTAGCTACTTCTTTTATTTCTAAAGAACAGGCCCTCTTTAATCTGCCTAGAAAGACTTTGAAGAAACGAAATCAGAGGCTAAAGCAAATTGGGAAGATCTTCTAGGCCGTTTTGATGTCGTGGAAACTGGCTCTGTAGACCGAACATTTTTTGATCACTGTCTTTATAGACTCTTTCTTTTCCCACAAACCTTCTATGAGGTAAATGAGCAGGGCGAGAATATTCATATAGACCTTGCTTCAGGAACGATCAAGCCTGGTCTGCTCTTTACCAACAATGGTTTTTGGGATACCTTCCGCACTTCATTCCCACTCTTTGCCTTGATTATTCCAGAGCACTATCGTCAGTTTCTTGAGGGTTCCCTCAATAGCTATAGAGATACTGGATATCTCCCTAAGTGGCTTGCTCCTGACGAACGAGGAATGATGCCTGGTACTTTGATTGATGGCCTTCTTGCAGATAGTGCCTGCAAGGATATGGCACCTGAGTTTGAAGAAGAATTTCTCAAAGCCATGATTGAAACTGCGACTAAGGTAGATCCAAAAGCTATCAACGGGCGACACGGCCTAAGCCAATACCAAGAACTGGGCTATTTATCCACAGACTACCACGAAAGTGTCAGTCATACGCTAGATTATGCCTACAGCGATTTTTGTATCTCTACTTGTGCAGAAAAATTAGGGAAAGAAGAGCTGGCTCAAACCTATGCTCAATATTCTAAAAACTATCAGAATCTATTTGACTCTGAGACAGGTTACATGAGGGCGCGTGATGTAGATGGCAACTTCCGTCCTGACTTTTCTCCTTATAGTTGGGGTCGTGACTACGCTGAGTGTTCAGCTATTCAAGCCAGTCTCGGTGTCTTACACGATATTTCTGGACTTAGCCAACTAATGGGTGGAAAGAAGCCTTTAGCAACTATCTTTTGAAAGCTTGTCAAAGTCTCCCACTTTTTGAAACGACGGGCTATGGATATGAAATTCATGAGATGAGCGAGATGGCAACAGCGCCATTTGGTCAACTAGCCATTTCAAACCAACCAAGCTTCCACATCCCTTATCTTTTCCGCTACAGTAATTATCCCCAATATACCAGTCTCTTAGTCAAGACTCTCCGTCAAAAAGCCTTTCAAGCTGGCTGGGATGCTTATCCTGGAGATGAGGATAATGGTAGTCTTTCGGCTTGGTATGTCTGGTCTGCTCTTGGGCTTTACCCAACCTGCCCAGGAAAAGCAAGTTATGACCTTGGAATTCCACTCTTTGACCACCTTCGTGTCTATCTTGCAGAAAAAGAGCAGTGGTTGGATATTCACACTCAGCAAAATCATGAACACTTCCACTTTGTCCAAGACTGTCGACTGGACGGGAAAGAAAAACAAAGCATCAACCATCAGGAATTGCTCAATGCTAAGACTCTTGACTTTACCCTCAGCTGGTTACCGAAGCATCAATAGACCTAACCCCTTTGTCACGCGCAAAGGGGGTTTTTATTTCTACAAAGTTTTCCACAGGTTGTGGAAAAAGATAGAATACTAACACGCCTGGAAAGGATATAAAAGAACTCTCTCTCATTAAGTTTGACTAGCTCCTTAAGCCCCAAAAAATCTACTCCTACAAAGATTACTAGTTACTAGTATATCGTAAATGATTCCTGTCTCTTGTTTTCATACCACTTTATGATTGACTATCAAATTGATAAATAGTTTTCCACAGGTTGTGGATTATCTCAAATGATTTCTCCGGAAGTTACCATTCCAAATTTGATAAAATCCCCTCAATAGACTGAGGGGATTTTTGTCTTTAGTTTTAAACAAGCTCTACTTAGCCTCATACCAAGTCACGCCTTCATTTTCATCAGCAATCAGTGGCACACTGAGTTGAATGGCTTCTTCCATGGTTTGTTTGACGATTTTTTTAATGGCAACCAATTCTGACTTAGGCACTTCAAGAACAATTTCATCGTGTACTTGTAACAGCATCTTAGTTTGATAACCACCTGCTAGCAAGGCTTTATCTAGCTGAATCATGGCGATTTTGAGAATATCTGCAGCCGATCCTTGAATAGGTGAGTTGATAGCTGTACGCTCTGCAAAACCACGAATGTTAAAGTTACGCGAATTGATATCTGGTAACTCACGACGACGTTTGAAGAGAGTCTCCACATAACCTTTATCACGCGCCTCACGAACCACTTCATCCATGTAGTTTTTAATACCTGGGAAGCGTTCAAAGTAAGTGTCGATGTATGCCTTAGCCTCTTTACGGCTGATACCTAGGTTATTGGATAAACCAAAGTCTGAAATTCCGTAAACCACTCCAAAGTTGACAGCCTTGGCATTGCGTCGGTCGTTTGGAGTCACATCCTCAGGACGTTCAATTCCAAAGACCCGCATGGCTGTCGAGGTATGGATATCCGCTCCCTCTTGGAAGGCCTTGATTAAGTGCTCATCTTTAGAGATATGCGCCAAAACTCGCAACTCAATCTGTGAATAGTCAGAGCTGAGAAGGACACTATCCTCCCACTCTGGCACAAAAGCCTTACGAATGAGGCGACCTTGTTCCAAGCGAACAGGAATATTTTGCAAGTTTGGATCCACACTAGATAGACGCCCTGTCTGAGTTAAATCTTGGACATAGCGCGTGTGAATCTTGCCATCCGCTAAAATCCAATCCTGCAAACCAATCACATAAGTCGATTGAATCTTAGCAATCTGACGATAATCTAAAATTTTCTTGACGATTGGGGCAATAGGAGCTAGGCGCTCTAACACATCTACTGCTGTCGAGTAACCAGTCTTAGTTTTCTTGGTGTATTCGAGAGGGAGACCTAGCTTTTCAAAAAGTAATTCGCCAAGTTGTTTAGGTGAGTTGATATTAAACTCTTCACCAGCCAGCTCATAAATCTCTTGAGTTAGCTTTTCAATGACAAGCTCATTTTCAGCCTGCATCTCAAGCAAGGTTTCTTTTTTGACCTTGATTCCAGCGATTTCCATCTTAGCAAGGACAAAAGCCAGAGGTTGCTCCATATCATAGAGGAGGTCCAATTGTCCGTTTTCACTTAACTTTTCAAGCAATACAGGCTCTGTCTCAACCAGCACAGCAACCTTACGAGCCAAGTGCTCCAAGAAGGTTTCTCTCTCAGGGATAGCTTTCTTGACACCCTTACCATAGAAGGTCTCATCATCAACCAAATAAGTTTGGCCGTAGAGACTAGCAATGGTTGAAATTTCATTATTCTCGACAGTAGAGAGAAGGTATTTGGCCAAGCGACTGTCAAAGCAGGCGCCTGCAAATTCAAACCAAAACGATTTAAGAGAACTTTAGCTTTCTTAAAGTCATATACTTTCAGAGGTGTTTTTTCTAGAAAATCCTTAAAAATCGGATCCTGCAGAAGTTCCAGCTTATCTGTAGCATAGAGCTTGTCTCCACAAGACCAGGCAAAACCAACCAAATCATCTGTATGGTAATTTTCACCAAAAAGTTCAAAGTGGAAGATAGAGTCGGCACTCAGCATGTCTTCGCTCACCTTGTCCACCATGGTGAAATTCAAAGTCTCAGCTTGATTAGTCTGAGAAGCATTCAAGGCTTGTTTGAGCTGTTTAAAGCCCATCTCATCGTAGAATTTCCCAAGGTTTTCCACATTTGGTCCACTATAGACCAAATCACCTAGACCTATCTCGATTGGTGCCTTGGTATCAATAGTTGCCAGTGTTTTAGACAAAAAGGCCTGTTCCTTGTCATTGATGAGATTTTCCTTCATCTTGGAAGCCTTCATGCCATCGATATTTTCATAAATACCTTCCAGCGATCCGTGTTCTAACAAGAGCTTGATCCCAGTCTTTTCACCAATCTTAGTCACCCCAGGGATATTGTCAGACTTATCCCCCATAAGGGCCTTAAGGTCAATAAACTGAGCTGGTGTGATTCCCATCTTTTCCATGAGATATTCTGGGGTAAAGGCCTCAAACTCAGCCACACCTTTCTTGGAAATCTCAACCACCGTATGTTCATCTGTCAACTGGATCAAGTCCTTATCTCCGCTGACAATGGTCACATCAAATGAATCCTTTTCAGCCAAACGACCAAGAGTTCCAATGATATCATCCGCCTCATACTGAGCCAACTCATAATGGCGAATCCCAAGATGGTCTAGCAGCTCACGAATGAAGGGAAATTGCTCTCGAAACTCATCTGGTGTCTTAGCACGACCGCCCTTATAGTCTGCATACATCTCTGTACGGAAAGTCGTTTTCCCCGCATCAAAAGCAACCAAGATATGACTCGGTTGGACACGTTCCAATAGGTGATTTAGCATCAGATGAAATCCGTAGATTGCATTGGTGTGTAGTCCGTTGTCATTTTTAAAACGATCTAGTTGCTGGTAAAGTGCAAAGAATGCCCTGAAAGCAACTGAAGAACCATCAATTAGTAATAATTTTTTCTTGTCCATACACCCATTATAAATGAAAGCAGGGAAAAATACCATTGCTAAGAGTTAGATTATCGGTCAAGGCTTATTGGGACGCTTGTTCTACTCGCGCACCATTGCTGTCAACTTGAAAACCATCGATTGTCGTATCTACTGCCAATTCTCCAGATGCGTTCACGTAATAATATTTCCCTGAAACCTGGAACCACTGATCTGTTTTCATAGCTCCTGAGTTTTCAAAATAATACCAAATGCCTTTGTCCTTCAACCAACCCGTCTGCATTTCTCCAGATGATTTCAAGTAGTACCACTTGGAACCGTCTTTTAGCCAACCTGTTCTCATTGAACCATTAGTTTGGAAATAGTACCAACTGCCGTTTATCTTTTTCCAACCAAGAGCGACTTTCCCATTTTCATAGTAGTACCATGTTATCCCCTGTTTTTCCCATCCATTCTTAGCAGTTGCTGTTTTAGCTAGCTGGACATATCTGCGATTTCCAGTTCGGGATAGATAAGAAAGCCATTTATAGCCATCTTTTTCAAGAGTCTGATCGTAATGAACACTTTCTCCAGGATAGTAATAGTCAATAATCTCAGCCGCTTGTGATGGCTGGTTCATAATAGCAACTTTTTCTGTAAAAACATGGGTTCCACTAGATACTAAAGTTGGTTGATAATTCCCTGTGCTAGCCTGCCCTACATCTTTAAAATGAATGAAGCCAGTCATAGAGCTTGCCTTCACAATTCTACGATTGTACTTCTCTCTAACACCATAATTGTACTCCTCGATTTCAATCATGTCACCAAGGACATTGGATACCCAGGCTACGTGGCCATACTGTCCGCTCGCATCCCAAGCTATAGAGCCAATTGCTGGATGCTGATCGACACGGTAGCCTTCTCTTTTAGCCCGATATCCCCATTGATTTGCATTTCCATACGCAGCTGGTAACTCAAAACCATTTACACTGCTAAGACGAAAGGCAGCAAATGAAGTACACTGTCTTGAGTACATTCGCCACTTATCAATTTCTTGACTTCCATTTTTATAATAATAGGGATAATCATCTCCTCGTGCCAGTGAGCCATTGTTTGCCTGATTGGCATGAACAGCTCCTCCACCAAACAAAAAAGCACCTGCTAACAGTAGGGAAGCTGTCCCCACTGTCGTTCTCTTAAGAAAAGTTCCCTTTTTACTATATGTCATTCATTCTCCTTCGAATAGATAAATTTTTGAGGTTGACCTCATTTATATCATTCGAAAGAAAAAGAAAAAAGTGAGAAAACTCCCACTTTCAAGCTTAATCCAAATAGTGAATCAAATTCTTTTCCGTTAAAATATCAGAATAGGTGAAGGATTCAACATAGACATTGGCCTGTTTGTCCCCTTCTACATCTCCAAATTCAACGATAAAGAGCGATGGATAAACCTCAATAAGTCTTCCCAAGCGATTCTTTTGGCGTTTACGACCGTTTTCTAAGGTCATTTCCACGACTTGTCCTTCATGCGCCTTGATTTCTTCTTTGATTTTTTTCATCTTGGCTACATCTGTAAATGCATCTGTCATCTTTGTTCCTCTCTCTTCGAAATACTTGAAAACTTGTTATACTCTTTTTGAAAAATCAATTCTACCGTTCCACGTGCCCCGCTACGGTTCTTCTCAATAATAACTTCTACTTTGTTATTTGGAAGACCTTCCTCTTCTTCGCCACCACGTTCATAATAGTCATCACGATAGAGAAAGGCAACGATATCAGCATCCTGCTCGATAGATCCTGACTCACGAATATCTGATAGTACAGGCCTTTTATCTTGACGTTGTTCAACACTACGCGACAGCTGACTTAGCGCGATAACAGGCACCTTCAGTTCCTTGGCCAGAATTTTCAACTGACGTGAAATCTCTGAAACCTCTTGTTGACGGTTCTCACGACCAGTCCCTGTAATTAACTGTAGGTAGTCAATCAAGATCAATCCAAGATTGCCTGTTTCCTGAGACAATTTTCTGGCGCGTGAACGAATCTCCGTAATTCGAATTCCAGGGGTATCGTCAATATAGATACTTGCTTTGGCAAGATTACCTTGAGCAATCGTATATTTGCGCCACTCTTCCTCAGTCAATTGCCCTGTACGGATAGAGTGAGACTCTACTAGTCCTTCGGCAGCCAACATACGATCGACCAGACTCTCAGCACCCATCTCGAGAGAGAAAATTGCAACGGTCTTGTCTAGCTTGGTTCCAATATTTTGAGCAATATTCAAGGCAAAAGCAGTCTTACCAACCGCAGGACGAGCAGCAAGGATGATTAACTCCTCCTCGTGCAAACCAGTTGTCATATGATCCAAATCTTGATAACCAGTAGCAATCCCCGTAATATCCGACGTTTGTTGTGATCGAACTTCCAGATTCCCAAAATTAAGATTTAAAATGTCACGAATGTTTCTAAAAACCACTACGATTTGCATTCTCACTGACATCGATCAAACCTTTTTCTGCTCTAGCAATGATTTCATCTGCTGGACTAGAGGCTTCGTAAGCTTGGTTTACAGACTCTGTCAACTTAGCAATCAAACGACGAAGCGTGGCTTTCTCTGCTACAATTTTTTTGCATAGTATTCAGCGTTTGCAGAGGTTGGTACAGAGTTGATAATCTCAACAAGGTAGGATAAGCCACCAATATTTTGCAAATCACCTTGATCATCTAATATCGTACGAACAGTCGTTGCATCAATGGCTTCGCCTCGATCTGACAAATCAACCATGGCCTGAAAAATCAAACGGTGAGCATACTTAAAGAAGTCTCGAGAGTCAATATATTCTCGAACAAATACGAGTTTACTCTCATCGATAAATATAGCTCCCAATACCGATTGTTCTGCCAAAATATCCTGGGGCTGAACTCGTAGTTCCTCTACTTCTGCCATCAGACTTTCCTTCCTTTTACAAAATCATTACTCAAATCTAGCTTATCCTTCTTTTACACGAAGATTAATGACGCTAGTTACATCCTGATAAATTTTTACTGGAACATCAATCAAGCCAACTGCTCGAATTGGAGATTGAACTTGAATATGACGTTTATCAATTTTAATTCCAAATTGTTTTTGGAGCTCTTCCGCAATTTTCTTGCTAGTAATTGAACCAAAAGTTCTTCCATCTGGACCAACTTTTTCAACAAACTCAACAATTGTTTCTTCTGCTTCAAGTTTCGCCTTAATTTCTTGTGCTTCTGCAAGAAGTTGAGCATGTGCTTTTTCTTCAGATTTTTGCTTCCCGCGCAACTCACCAATTGCTTGTGAAGTCGCTTCTTTAGCAAGGTTTTTCTTAATCAAAAAGTTTTGCGCATAACCTGTTGGCACTTCCTTGATTTCGCCTTTTTTTCCTTTGCCTTTTACATCTGCTAAAAAGATTACTTTCATTCTTCTGTCTCCTTTTCTCTAATTTCATTAGAAATCACGGTTTTTAGTTTATCACCTGCTTCTTGCAGACTCATATCTGTAAGTCGAGCAGCTGCCAAGTTGAAGTGGCCTCCACCACCCAATTCTTCCATAATCCGTTGCACATTGATCTTACTTCGACTTCTTGCAGAAATGGAAATATCCCCTTGACTGTTTTTTGCAATGACAAAGCTAGCCTCAATACCTGACATGGCTAACATAGTATCCGCTGCTTTACTAATCACTACAATATCATACTCCTTCCCATCCTTGGCCTGAGCTACAAGAATAGAAGGTTGTACGGCCTGTCCTTGCAAGATTAGCTCATTAACCAATCGATACTCTTCAAAGTCAGTCGCCGCAAGTTCTTGAATTACAATACTATCACTACCACGTGTTCTTAGATAACTTGCCACGTCAAAGGTTCGGCTAGTTACACGAGAGGTGAAATTCTTAGTATCCAGCATCATACCGCCCATAAGAACACTGGCTTGGATACGACTTAAGCGTGCTTTCTTAGAGTTTTGGAATTGAATTAACTCTGTTACAAGCTCGCTCGCGCTACTTGCTCCACTCTCGATATAGGTGATAACAGCATTTTCCGGGAAATCCTGATCTCGTCTATGGTGGTCAATAATAATGGTTTGTGTAAACAAATCATAAAACTCTTTTGACAAGGTTAAAGCTGTCTTAGAGTGGTCGACCATCACTAGCAAGGAACGATTAGTGACCATTCCCATAGCTTGAGTTAGAGGGATGAGTTTTGTTACTCCCTCATTCTCTAAGAATTGAATGGCACGATGAATGTCCGGAGACATTTGTTCTGCATCATAGACCACATAACTTTCATCCAAGACGTTACTCGAGAACAATTGCATACCAACAGCAGAGCCTAAAGCATCCATGTCTAAGTTTTTATGACCAACTACGAAGACACGGTCAACACTTCTCAACTTTTCAGAGATTGCCGTCATCATTGCTCTTGTACGTGTTCTTGTTCGCTTAATAGAAGCTGCAGAACCACCACCAAAATAAATTGGATTTTTCATCTCATCATTTTCTTTTACAACGACCTGGTCTCCACCTCGAACTTCTGCAAGGTTGAGATTTGATAAAGCAACTTTACCAATACCCTCATGATCGCCATCACCGTATGACAAGCCCATACTCATGGTTAAGGCTAAATCTCTCTGCTTAGCTTCTTCACGGAAGGTATCAATTACAGAAAATTTATCCTGCATCAACTGCTCTAATACCGTATAGTCGGTAAATAAGTAGAAACGATCCATGGTCACTCTACGAGAAAACATCTGATGTTTTCCGGTAAACTCTGCGACAAAATTCGCAACAAAACTATTAATGTGACTGATGTCAGATTCAGATGTTTCGTCCTCTAAATCATCATAATTATCTACCGAAATAATACCAATAACAGGGCGACTTGTAACCAATTCTACTGTGGCTTCGTACTCTCCAGAAACGTCAAAAAAGTAGAGTACACCAGAATTTCTATCTAGATGTACCGCATAACGTTTTTCTCCCACATTTGCATAAATTCCAGGAGAAGATATGGATGTTTTTATAATTTCTTGAACTTGAGGAAGGTCAATTTCTCCATCTTCCGTTGTCAGCATTAACTCTGCGTAGGGATTGAACCACTCAATCTCACTACTTTCCATGTTTAGTTTGACAACTCCAACCGGCATCTGTTCTAAGAGTGAACTTAAACTATCTTCCGCCTGATGGTTTACGTATTGAATTTGTTCAATTTCTGTTTTTTGATAAGACTTCTTCTGAAAATAAAATAGCAAAAGAAATGCCACCATTAAGAAAAATAAGCATGCTATTGTGACTAGGTTATTTTTGAAGAAAAAAATAACCAATACAGTCATGATTATAAAAGGCAATCCCAACAAATAAGTATATAAAAAAAGGGATTCATTTCATTTTTTTCATTACAAACCTCTTGCGCAATATTATACCATATTTGCACTAAAAAAGCGACCTTTAAAGAAGGAATAGCACTTGTGCTCAAATGTAGCATGTAGGAACACAAAAGGTGGTTTACACTAGTGTAAACCACCTTTTTAATCTAAGCATATTACATATTATGATTCTTTTACTTCAAGAAGACCAATATCTCCATCTTCGCGTCGATAAATGACATTTGTTGTTTCATCTTCAACATCGATGTAAATGAAGAAATCATGGCCCAATAAGTCCATCTGAAGAAGTGCTTCTTCAAGGTCCATTGGTTTTAAATCAATTTGTTTTGAACGAACAACTTTAGGTTGAGCAGCATCTGTCTCTTCTACCAAGGCATCTGTAAATAGTTGGCTAGTAGAAACTTTATTTCTGTTCTTACGTTCAATTTTAGTTTTATTTTTACGGATTTGGCGCTCAATCTTATCTGTCACCAAATCAATAGATCCATACATATCTTGAGAAACGTCTTCTGCACGAAGAGTAATAGATCCAAGTGGAATTGTTACTTCTACCTTAGCAGTCTTTTCACGATACACTTTCAAATTTACACGTGCATCTAGTTCTTGATCTGCTTGGAAGTATTTTTCGATCTTTTCGAGTTTAGAAACTACATAATCACGAATTGCTTCAGTTACTTCTAGGTTTTCACCACGGATACTATATTTAATCATATAAGTACCTTCTTTCTAAACATATTTGTTTTTCTACATTTATTATAACGCTTTCATAATCTTTTTGCAATCTTTTTCCTCATCTTACGAGGGAAAATGTTCTAACCTCTTCTGCTCCTGCATTCTCTAGCATACTCTTGACACGGTTAACAGTCGCTCCTGTCGTATAAATATCATCAATCAATAGAATCTTCTTTGGAATCCTACTGTCTTCTTTAATAAAAAACGGAAGTTCCGTGGCCAAACGCTCTGAACGATTTTTAGAAGAACTTGCTTTTTCTTCTCTTTTCCCTAATACGTCCAGATAGGAAAGTCCTGCAGCCTCTATTAGGCCTGCAACCTGATTAAAACCTCTTTTTGCATACCTATCAGGGCTTAACGGTATTAAAATAAAATGGTAATCCTTGTATTTTTTTAAATTCTCATTTAAAATGATTGCAAAAACTTTTCGGAGAATATAATCGCCATCAAATTTGTAACGATTAAAGAAGTCTTTCATTGCTTGATTATAAGTAAAAATCGCTTCATGACTTACTTCAAGTCCTTCTTTACACCAAAGTTGACAATCTTGACACGATGTTGACACTCCTTTTTTATGACAATTTGGGCAATGTTCTTCACCAATCATTTCAAAACTTGAGTAACAAGCTAAACAAAGTGAGCTCTCCTCCTTTTTCAAAAAAAAAGCTCTCCAAAGGTTAGATTTTTCTTCAAATGTTGGCCACAAAGTAAACAAATCATAAGCCTGCCTCCTTGTTCATCAGCTTAATTTCCTTTATAGCATTCTTAATCGAACGGTTTAAGCCATTATGAAAGAAAATTAAATCTCCTGTTGGTCTATCCATGCTACGACCTACACGTCCTCCAATTTGAATGAGGCTTGATTTGTAAAAAGACGATGGTTTGCTTCTACGACACAGACATCAACACAAGGGAAGGTAACTCCGCGTTCTAAGATTGTTGTGCTTATCAATATGGTTAATTCCCTATTCCTAAAAGCTTGAACTTGCTCTAATCTATCTTCAGTAACTGAGGATACGAAACCAATTTTCTCATTCGGAAACTCTAGCTGCAAGATTTCCTTCAACTTCTCTCCCTTTGTAATTTCTGATGCAAATATTAGTAAGGGGTAGCCAGTTCTTCTCTGGTTTTCAACATATCTTTTTAACTTTAGTGGTAGGCGAAACTTATCCAAACATTTATCCAGATCAGATAGCCAGACGGGTTTTGGAATAATTAAAGGATTTCCATGGAACCGCCTTGGTAGGCTTAGTCGTTTTAGTTCCCCTAATCGAACTTTCTTATCCAACTCGTCTGTAGAAGTAGCGGTGAGGAAAATTCTAAGTCCATCATCCTTTACACAATTCTTTACAGCTTTGTAAAGCATCTTGTTGTCAACATAAGGAAAAGCATCTACTTCATCTACTATTAGCAAATCAAAAGCATGGTAAAACTTTAATAATTGATGAGTCGTTGCAACAACCAGAGGTGTCCGAAAGTATGGTTCAGACTCACCATGCAGTAAAGCTATTTCGCAAGCAAAGTCATTCTGCAATCGCTTATACAATTCCAAACAAACATCTATCCGTGGACTTGCTAGACAAACTGCACCACCATCATTAATAACTTTCGCAACAACTTTATAAATCATCTCTGTCTTCCCAGCGCCAGTCACTGCATGAACTAAAGTCGGTTGCTGGTTCTCTACTGCTGAAGTAATCCTTCTGATACTTTCTCTTGAAATGGAGTCAATTGTCCCTTCCATTTAAGAACATCTTGTTTAGGAAAATCTTCTTGAGGGAAATAATATAAGGCCTGATCACTCCTAACTCGCTTCATCAACAAACATTCTCGGCAGTAATGAGCATTAATAGGTAGAGACCATTCATCTTGAATCATACTATCACATCGTTGACAGAAGAGTTTCCCCTTCTCTTTTCTCATGCTTGGCAGCTTCTCCGCCAGTTGTCGTTCTTCAGGGCTTAATTCTTGTTCTGTAAAAAGTCGACCAAGATAATTTGGATTTATTTTCATACTTCTTTATTCGTAAAATCTAGAACTTTAGACTATTTTTTTAGTACAATAAAAAAATATGGAATTTAGAAACGATAAAAGAGGACGGACAAGTCCAAGAAGAAATCAAAAAATCACGATTTATTTGTCATGCAAAACGTGTCTATAGTGAAGAAGAAGCTCGTGCCTTTATCACTGCTATCAAAAAAGAACACTATAAGGCTACCCACAACTGCTCTGCTTTTATTATCGGTGAGCGCAGTGAAATCAAGCGAACCAGTGATGATGGGGAGCCAAGTGGAACTGCTGGTGTACCTATGCTAGGAGTTCTAGAAAATCACAATTTGACCAATGTTTGTGTAGTTGTTACCAGATATTTTGGGGGTATCAAACTAGGAGCAGGAGGTCTTATTCGCGCTTATGCAGGTAGTGTTGCCTTAGCTGTCAAAGAAATTGGAATTGTTGAAATTAAAGAACAAGCAGGGATTCAAATTCAAATGAGCTATGCTCAATATCAAAAGTATGGGAATTTTTCTTAAAGAACATAATCTTATGGAACTCGAAACCAACTTTACAGATCAAGTTGACACAATTATCTTTGTCGATAAAGAAGATAAAGAGGATACCAAAGCTGCCCTCATAGAATTTTTTAATGGGAAAGTTATCCTAACAGATCAAGGTTTACGAGAAGTTGAAGTCCCTGTAAACCTTGTGTAAAGCACTTTTAAATACCTTCCCTCAATTTTTAGATTTACACTGACTATTTTTCTGATTGTTATAAAAAAATCCTATCGCTTCGATAGGATTTCTATATTTTACAAAAGTTTAAGATAGCGTTATACTAGAAGCATCTTATATAAAGAGGTGCTAACATGGCTATTTATAACAATATCACAGAACTTATCGGAAAAACACCGATTGTTAAATTGAATAACATTGTACCAGAAGGTGCAGCAGACGTTTACGTAAAACTAGAAGCTTTTAACCCTAGGGTTCATCCGTTAAAGACCGCATCGCTCTTAGTATGATTGAAAAAAAGCAGAACAAGAGGGTAAACTGAAACCAGGCTCTACTATTGTAGAAGCAACAAGCGGGAACACTGGTATCGGTCTTTCATGGGTTGGCGCTGCTAAAAGGTTATAAAGTTGTCATCGTTATGCCTGAAACAATGAGTGTTGAACGCCGTAAGATCATCCAAGCTTATGGTGCTGAACTAATCCTCACTCCCGGTAGTGAAGGAATGAAAGGTGCGATTGCTAAAGCGCAAGAAATTGCTGCTGAACGCGATGGTTTTCCTACCATTACAGTTTAATAACCAAGCTAACCCAGAAGTTCACGAAAAGAACAACAGGAGCTGAAATTCTAGCTGATTTCGGAGCTGATGGTTTAGATGCCTTTGTTGCTGGTGTTGGTACTGGAGGAACTATTTCTGGTGTCTCTCATGCTCTTAAAATCGGCTAATTCAGACATTCAAGTTTTTTTGCAGTTGAGGCAGACGAGTCAGCAATCTTATCAGGTGAAAAAAACCAGGACCTCACAAAAATTCAAGGTATCTCTGCAGGATTCATCCCAGAAACACTTGATACAGAAGCTTATGATGGTATCGTTCGCGTGACATCAGACAATGCTCTTGCACTTGGTCGCGAAATTGGTGGAAAAGAAGGCTTCTTGGTAGGTATTTCTTCTGCCGCAGCTATCTATGCAGCAATCGAAGTTGCTAAAAAACTTGGGGCAGGTAAAAAAGTCCTTGCGCTTGCACCAGATAACGGAGAACGTTACCTATCTACAGCGCTCTATGAGTTCGAAGTCTAGTCTCCTAAATACACAAAGCCCTTTAACAAGGGCTTTTTAATTTTTTATATCTATATGAAAAAGGAAGCAAATCTGCTTCCTCTTTTTATTATTAGTTATTCAAAGCTGCTGCCATTGTAGCTGCAACTTCAGCTTCAAAGTCATTTGCAGCTTTTTCGATACCTTCACCAACTTCAAAGCGAGCGAACTCAACTACTGAAGCGTTAACTGATTCAAGGTATGCTTCAACTGTCTTGCTGTCATCCATGATGTAGACTTGTGCAAGAAGTGTGTATGCTTGGTCAACTTTAGTGTTGTCAAGCATGAAGCGATCCATTTTACCTGGAATGATTTTGTCCCAGATTTTTTCTGGTTTTCCTTCTGCAGCCAACTCTGCTTTAATGTCAGCTTCAGCTTGAGCGATAACTTCATCAGTCAATTGTGCTTTTGATCCATACTTCAAGTGTGGAAGAGCTGGTTTGTTAACCATTGCACGGCTTTCGTTATCTTGGTCGATTACGTGGTTCAATTGAGCCAACTCATCTTTAACAAATTGCTCATCCAATTCTTTGTATGAAAGAACCGTTGGTTTCATCGCAGCAATATGCATTGAGATTTGTTTAGCAAGGGCTTCGTCTCCACCTTCGATTACAGAGATAACACCGATACGTCCACCATTGTGTTGGTATGCTCCAAAGTGTTGAGCATCAGTTTTTTCAAGCAATGCAAAACGACGGAATGAGATTTTTTCTCCGATAGTTGCTGTTGCAGATACATATGCAGCTTCAAGTGTTTCACCTGAAGGCATTGTCAATGCAAGTGCTTCTTCGTTGTTAGCTGGTTTACCTTCAGCGATTACTTTAGCTGTTGCATTTACCAATTCAACGAATTGAGCATTTTTCGCAACGAAGTCTGTTTCAGCATTTACTTCAACTACTGCTGCAACGTTACCAGTTACATAAACACCAGTCAAACCTTCAGCGGCAACACGGTCAGCTTTTTTAGCTGCCTTAGCCATACCTTTTTCGCGAAGCAATTCAATCGCTTTTTCGATATCACCTTCAACTTCGACCAATGCTTTCTTAGCGTCCATGACACCAGCACCAGATTTTTCACGCAACTCTTTAACAAGTTTAGCTGTAATTTCTGCCATTTTGATTCTCCTATATTTTTTAAAAATAGGAGAGCCGGGCTAAGCCCCGCCCTCCTAGGTAATGATTACTTATTTGAATTAAGCGTTGTCGCCTTCTACAACTTCAACGATTTCTTCGATTGAGTCTGCTTGAGCTTCTGAAGCTGCAAATTCTGCTTCAACTGCTGCTGCGTCTTCACCTTGACGACCTTCGATGATTGCGTCAGCTAATTTAGCTGTAATCAATTTAACAGCGCGGATAGCGTCATCGTTAGCTGGGATGATTACATCGATATCATCTGGGATCAGTGTTTGTGTCAACCATCGCTACAACTGGGATACCCAATTTTTTAGCTTCTTTAACAGCGATTTGCTCTTTATGTGGGTCAACTACGTACATTACATCTGGGATGCGAGGCATGTCTTCGATACCACCCAAGAATTTTTCAAGACGAGCGCGTTGTTTGTTAAGAAGTGCAACTTCTTTCTTAGGAAGAACGTCGAAGATTCCTTCTTCTTCCATGCGTTTGATTTCTTTCAAACGAGCGATACGTTTTTGGATTGTTCCCCAGTTAGTAAGGGTACCACCCAACCAACGGTGGTTGATGTAGTATTGACCTGAACGTTCTGCTTCTTCTTTAACAGCGTCAGCAGCTTGTTTCTTAGTACCAACAAACAATACAACTGCATCGTTAGCTGCTGCATCACGCATAAAGTCGTATGCTTGGTCAGCGTATTTACAGTTTGTTGCAAGTCGATAACGTGGATTCCGTTACGCTCAGTGAAGATGTACTTAGCCATCTTAGGGTTCCAGCGACGAGTTTGGTGACCAAAGTGTACACCAGCCTCAAGAAGTTGTTTCATTGAAATTACTGCCATGAGTATTTCTCCTTTTTTGTTTTTTCCTCTTCTCGATTTCAGCTTGCAAAACAACCCAAAGGCAACAGTTTCACAATTCATCAAGAATGAGTATTATCGTTCACACGACAAGTTTCATTTTACCACAATTTCTCAATATTATCAACCTATTTTGATAGTTTTTTAGAAGAACTTAACAATTTCAAGACAAGAAAAGAGACTCGGAAAGAGTCTCAATTTTTTCATTAGTTTGGATAGATGTAAGTAACATAACCTTCAGAAGTTGTAGTTGGGTTGAACCATCCACGTTTGTTACCGATTGTACGATCTCCACCGTAGTTAGATTCTGATACTTGGATACTTGTTGTAGATGAAACAGCTGTAACAACCGCTACGTGTCCATAGCCACCATCATTCCAACATGCAATCGCACCAACTTTGTGGTTGAGAACCAGTACGGAAACCTGCTGCAGCTGCACTTGTTGCCCACTGCGCTCCGTTACCCCAGTAATCTCCAGCCCAAGGTGCCAATGTTTTAGCTCCCCATGTACATTCTCCAGTTGGATAACTTGAGGCATTTGAACTATAAGATGGACGTGGTCTTGATACAGTTGGTGTTGGAGCTGGTGTATAGCTTGATTCTTCTTCGTCAGATGATGAAGATGCTGATGTAGATGTAGCTTGTACTTGTGCTGCAAATGTTGTGTTTGCTGAAGCTGCAACTGTTTGTTGTTGACTTGTTTGTTGAGCTTTGTAAGCTGCTTCTGCTTCTGCCGCTGCTTTTGCTTCTGCCTCAGCTGCTGCCTTTTGCTCTAGCAAGGTAGCTTTTTCACTTTCTGCAGTAGCTTTTTCTGCTGCAAGATTCAACTCAGCCACTTTCAATTCAGCTTGTTTTGTTGTCAAAGCCTGGGCGTCATCTGCAAGTGTTTGTTGGTTGGCAATAACTGTGTTGATTGCTTCATTGTTAGCAACTTGTTTCTCAGCAATAGCTTTTTTATCTTCTTTTTGTTGTTGCAACATTTTGTTGTTAGCTGATACAATTTCACTCATAGCTGCTACACGAGAAATAGCTTCTGTGATTGAGTTAGAGTTAATAATTGTATTAATGTAGCTTGTTGCAGTTCCGTTAGTTTGTGCACTACGAGCTTGGTTTTCAAGCGATTCATTACGAGCTACGATATTTTTTGAAAGCTCTGTAATTTCACCTTCAAGTTTTTTAGATTCTTCTTGAAGTCTTTCATTCTCAGTTTGCAACTTTTCTTGTTCTGTTTGAATAGCTGTAACTTGAGTTTGAACTTCATCAACTTGTTTTTGAGCTTCCTTTTGTTGCGTTGTCAACTCACTAATTTTGCTATCTTGAGCTGCAATTTTTTCATCTGTTGTGTTAGCTTTAACACTTGAAAGAACAGCTCCTTGTGAAACCAATACTGTACTTAACAAAAGTGATGCTAGAATTTTTTTCTTCATAAGTGTAAATACTCCTTCTTTAAAAAAAGACAATACTAGTATATCAAAAAAAGGCCTAATAAATATTACGCCTTTATTACAGTTTTGTTTCTTTCTTATAGATATATTTTTTTCAAAAAAATATATTGGAAAACTAACATCCATATAAAATTCAATATCATAGTAGGACCCAGACTATAAACTATAAAAAAACAGGTAGATTTTTCTGCAGTCAATCCAACCACGTGTGCTAGGATAAAAGCTAGCAAATTCAAATGTAAAAGTCATCATTAAAATAGCTAATAATCTTGTCCATCTATTTAACAAAATAACAGAGTTGCTTTTTATATACGATTGCTCCAATAATCACAAAAAGAAGACTGGCTATCCCTATCAGATGGAAGAAATAGATATCGTATATAAGTCCTAGAACCAAGCAATAGGCCAAAAACAGATATTCTGATACTTCTATTGTTTCGAATAATAAGAATATGAAGATAAAGTGGCTTACAATTTGAAGATGTGGAAAAAAGCTATTTACAAATTGTCCTAAGTGGCTATCTATTAAAATGATTACGGGCAAGAGCAAAAACATTCCTATTTGCTTAAAAAGTCTCATGATGGATTCCCCACTAACTCTACGACTTTAAAATTCATTGGATCAGCATGCATTTTAACCATAACTTCTCTTGTTAGATAGTCCGTACTATGTGTCACTGATACGACGTCTCCTACAGAGATATCTGTAGCGTTAAAGTTTCCCAAACCTCCAGTCACCACTTTATCTCCCTGACTAATATCGCCACTGCTATTTAGCTGGCTGATTTTCAAAAGTTCTTTTTCCTTATCATAACCAGTGATGATACCATAAATACTACTAGATCCATGCTGAATTTTAACAGAAATTTTCTCTGTATTTTCAGCATTTGTTAATAAATTGACCACAGTTGAGTTGTCTTCTACGTTTTCAACGCTTCCCACCAATCCTCCACCAGAAACAACAAGCATACTAGTTGTTACACCTTGTTGCGAACCAACATTAACTGTTAACTCTTGTTTCCAAGTCGCCGGAGTTCTCATGATAACATCCGCAGCAATTAGCTTAGTCGCATTTAATTTTGACTTCATATCTAGTAATTGACGCAGTTGTTCATTTTCTTCTTTTAAGCGATCTGCTTCATTCTTTTCCTTTCCCATTTGATAGAATTCTTTTTTTAGAGTTTCATTCTCATTATAAGCTCTCGTCAAATTTCCTAAATCTGACTTTGTAGATTCTAACCATTGAAATGGTTTTTGCACAATTCTATCTATCAGAGAAATGCCATCTCCAGCTTTTGTCACAACTGTACTTGATTGCGTCGTCACTAAAAAAACAGAAACTACTAGTATAACGACAAATAGAACAATGATATATTTTGATTTTTTAAAACGATTCATACCTCTACCCTATCTCATTCTATACTTCACTTTAGGATTTCAACAAAAATAGAATCAAACCCAACACACATACAAGGAGTAAGGCCACACTATCTTTATTCATCCAATTCAACTGCCGGTACTGACTGCGTCCGTTCCCACCTTGATATCCTCTAGCCTCCATGGCTGTAGCAAGAGAATCCGCTCGTTTCAAACTCGTAGCGAATAAAGGAATCAAAATAGGAATCATAGCCTTAACTTTTTGGATGATATTTCCTTCTCCAAAATCAACACCACGCGCCTTTTGAGCGTTCATAATTCGAATCGTATCATCCATTAAGGTTGGTACAAAGCGTAAACTCATAGACAACATAAGTCCCGATTTCATGAACAGGAACCTTAAATCTTTTCAAAGGGTCCAAGCAAGGACTCAACTGCTGTAGCCAAGCTTAATGGCATGGTCGTCAAGGTAAGTAAGGTTGAGAAAAAGATAATCAACACAAAGCGGCAAAAAATGATTCCCGCCTGCTCAATACCATGACTCGTGATTTTTATAAATCCCATCTCGAACAAGACATCTCCACCAGAGATAAAGAAAAAGTTGAAAAAAAGGGTTGTAAAAGCAATCAGAAAAAAACATAGACCGCAAACCTTTTTATGAAAAAAAGGATAAAGGGAACTTCAGATAAGGCTACAAATATACCTGTTGCAACGAAAAGGATCACATTAGTTATTGGATTATTAGCCCAAAAAACGATTATAATCAATAAAATCATTGCCACTAACTTACTACGAGGATCCAAACGATGAACAATCGAATTTCCTGGTATGTAACGACCTAAAATCATGTTATCCATTGATGAACTCCTTAAACTCCTCTATCGTTATCGGCAATTGTTTAAAAGAAACTCCTCGTTCAGCTAGCCTTTGAGCAAATCTTGTGATTTTTGGAACACCTAATTGGATTTTTTCCATGAATTCGACATTTTGAAAAACAAGACTTGGCTTCCCACTCTTGACCAACTTTCCTTTTTCCATCACATAAACTTGGTCAGCAAATTCGGCCACGTCATCCATCAGATGGGTCACTAAAACAATCGTGATACCATCCTGATGAAGTTTTTTAAACAAGGCCATTAACTCTTTTCGACCAATTGGATCCAAACCAGCTGTTGGCTCATCTAAGACCAAAATGCTAGGCTCCATCGCCAAAATACCAGCAATCGCAACCCTTCTCATTTGTCCGCCTGAAAGCTCAAAGGGACTACGTCCAAAGAGTGACTCATCAATTCCTACTAAAGCTAGTTTTTCACGCGCAATAGCTTCTGCATCTTCTACAGAAACTCCAAAATTTTGAGGTCCAAAAGCCACATCTTTTAAGACAGTCTCCTCAAAGATTTGATTTTCTGCAAACTGAAAGACTAAGCCCACTTGTTTGCGAATTTGACGAATTTGCTTATTGACGGATGTTGATGTAATTAATGTATCAAAGACACGAACACTTCCCTTTGTGGGAACCAACAAACCATTCAAAAGTTGAAGAATTGTAGATTTCCCACTTCCTGTATGCCCAATAATTGCTGTATAAGATCCATCCTCTATTGACAAATTAACATCGGACAAGGCAGCTGAGGCAAAGGGTGTTCCTTCCTGATACGTATAACTCACATTGTCTAGAATAATTCCCATAAAGCCTCCTCGAGCTCCTCTTCGGTCAGGTAGTGCTCTGGTAATTTCAAGCCACTAGTACGTAGCGATTCTTTTAATTGGTTGACAAAGGGTTGATCTAAACCAATTTGATCTAAATCTGACCTAGAGAATAATTCTCTAGGAGTGCTTGTTGACTCGACCTCTCCTTTTTTCATCACCAAAACACGGTCGCTCATAGCAACCTCATCTAAGTCATGTGTAATGGATATGACTGTCATATGGTGGTCTTGACGAATCTTTTGAACTATCTTAATCAACTCTAGTCGTCCCTCTGGATCCAACATGCTTGTAGCCTCATCCAAAATTAAAATGTCTGGTCGCAGAGCAACAACTCCTGCGATAGCCACTCTCTGTTTTTGGCCACCTGACAAGCGAGCTGGTTCCTTTTTAGAAAATTCAGCCATCCCAACTAATGACAGAGCTTCAGAAACTCGCTTCTTCATCTCTTCAAGTGGAATCCCCTGATTTTCAAGCCCAAAAGCAACGTCATCTTCTACGGTTGCCCCCACGAATTGGTTATCAGGATTTTGAAATACCATACCAATCTTACGTCTTTTTTCCCAGACGTTTTCCGGAGTTAGGCAATCACCGTCTATCCAAATTTCTCCAGATTCCGCTTCTAGCAAACCGTCAACCAAGCGAACAGTTGTTGATTTTCCACTACCATTATGACCAACGATAGACAACCATTCTCCACGTTTAACGTGAAACGAAATGTTATGAACATCATAGTGTTCTTGATCTGTCTGGTATCGAAATGACAGATTCTTAATTTCAATAATCGATTCCATATCTAGCGAAAGGTTCCTTTAAACAAATACGCGCTTCCCTTGAAGTAATCATAACCAGAATAAACTGTAAAGAACAAGGCAATATAAAGAGTTATCTGACCAAGTAAATTCCAATGAAATAACAAGAAGATAATCGCAAACATCTGGCTAAATGTTTTGATTTTTCCTGGCATTGCTGCAGCCAAAACAGTTCCACCAGTTTCAACTAAGAGTAGGCGCAACCCAGTAACTGCAAGCTCTCGGCAAATGATAATAGCAACTACCCAAGCAGGAGCCATATTTAGACCTACTAGCATGATAAAGGCCGACATAACTAACAACTTATCTGCCATTGGATCTGCGAATTTTCCCAAAATTGCTAACTACTTGCCATTTTCTAGCTAAATAGCCATCTAGATAGTCAGTGATACTGGCAATGGCAAAAAAATAATTGCTGCTATTTTATGTAACACAGGAGACTGTCCAAATGATAGAAGGAGAACAAAAATCGGAATAAATAAAATTCTACCAAGCGTCAGTATGTTAGGAATATTCTCTTTTTTCATATTATCCTTCCTTAATTTGAACTTAATTTCAATGTAATCCAGCCAGTTTGACCAGTTAATTTCGAAGTATCAATTTCCTGATTATCGATTTTGATTTTCACGCCTTTGACAACACCTAATGTGATAGTTACTGGAGAGCCTTTAGAAACTGTTGTTTGGGCCATCTTATTATTAGGCTCAAGAGTTGTTCCTCCAGCCAATTCAGTATCTGAAACACTAATCCAGCTTGTTGCATCCGTCACAGATAGTTGAAGTTCGGCAGTATCTTTTGTAGTTTTATATTCTACCGATATAACATCTCCCTGGCCAGAAACCGTCACAGTTGATGCTTCACTCGAACTTGATGGACTAGTGGTTTGGTTGCTAGTTGTTGTTTCACTAGTTGTTGCATTTGTAGTAGTAGTTACAACATTATAGTTAGCTGAAGTTGTTTCTGTTGGTTGTGTTTGAATATAATTCCAAACATAATAGGTTACGAATACTAAAATTGATAAGGAGAATAAGACGAAGTAAAACAGCGGAAGCAAAGAACGTTTCTTACGATTGGAACGTCTACGACCTGATAATTCTATCTCATCAACATCAACTTCCTCATAGGTAATCATACTCCCTGAATCATATGCATCTAAAACAAGGTTTTCATCCAACTCAACTGCCCAAGCATACTTCCTCAAAAAAGAACGTGTATAAAAAGGGCTTGGCAATTGGTCGAAATCATCTGATTCTAAAGCCTCAAGCAGATTCAGTTGAATGTCTGTCTTGCGCTGCAATTCCTCTAAACTCAAACCTTGATTGATTCTTGCTAAACGTAACACTTCACCAATTGTTTTTTTTCTCATACTTACCATGCCTTCTTTCTAGTTTATTTTATATTTCGATGGCTATAGTGGAAAAATTGTAAATTCAACTATTTCACTATTGTCGATAAAATGATGTCCTACCTCAAGAACATCATCCAAGGTCATTTCCTGTATAATCTTTGGTAAATCAAACAGGGTTGTTTCGTCAGAATGTGACTGATATTGGGTCGCAATAAATTCTAAAGAGTTCATACTATGGATAAATTCTCCATAAATTTCACTTTTGATTAAATCAAGATGTTCCTCTGATACATCCGCATCTGTAGCAAAATTCTGAATTGCCTTTCGCAATTGATGCGAAATAGCAACAGGTTCCTTTGTGTCCATTGTCAGCATCAAAAAGTTAAAACGTCGATTGATCTCAACTTCTAAAGATAATGAAGAATCTAATTTCCCAGTTTCATACAAACTCTGAAATCTTTTAGAGGTCCAACCAAACATCATCGTAAATAACGCTCTTAATAGAACGCTATATCGATAGCAGTCCTGATGACCCATATCAGAATTCGTTCGAACTCCTATTGCTAATTTAGGTGATGCAACATCCATACGAATGCTCTCAACCTTCTTTACAGGGTGTAAAGCGATTGGTTCTTTTGGATTTTGAACTATACAACCTCCAAGATCTTTTTGCGAAAAATAATTCTGTATCAACTCTAAATCAAAAATTTCCAACGAGGAAAAATTTGGCTATTGACAGGAGTGTAAAATTCATCAAAATTGTCCCGTAGATCCTCTAAACTAATATCTTCTATCGAATCTT
>BNJU01001149.1_pt1 | contig 75148 bp, 106 predicted proteins | sample 8539281 | NCBI WGS metagenome assembly BNJU01 (sample SAMD00202456, study PRJDB9452) | human saliva metagenome | isolation source: human saliva | place: Japan
ATCATGACCACCCGTCAAACGGGTGGTTTGTCCCAGGGCTATAAGCCCACATTACCAGCCAGCGCCTAAAGACGCTGGCTTTCACGTTGTTCAAGCCTTTATTGCTTTTGACTCGTCACTTGCCTCTAAAGAGGCATGTGAGTACTGCTACTATCCCTAAAGGGATCCTCATATTCTTTTACACTCAACTTTATCTAGTGCTATATCATGCTTTTCCTGTTCTTGGATATATTTCTTTAATTGTGGCTTCATTGAGTCCAACCGTACTCACATAATAACCTTCCGCCCAGAAATGCCGATTCCCAAACTTATACTTGAGGTTGGCGTGTTTGTCAAACATCATGAGTGCACTTTTGCCTTTTAAATAACCCATGAAACTTGAAACACTTATCCTTGGTGGAATACTTACTAACATATGTACATGATCAGGCATTAAAGTGTCCTTCGATAATCTCAACACCTTTATAACTACATAATCTGTGGAATATTTCTCCCAAACTACTTGATATTGATTATAAATGATTTTTCGTCTATACTTAGGGGTGAACACAATGTGATATTTACCATCCACTTTTGTGTGTGATAAACTATGTGCTTTTTGAGCCATATTTTTCTCCTTTCGCTTTACAATTGGCTTGAACACCTTAATTGTATCGCGTTTGGAGTTTTTTGGTATAACCTTCGATGCGCACCCGCATAGCGGGTGAGTTTATTGTCTCGCACCTAACGGAGCGAGACGGACTGAAAGTCACATAAATCAAAAACAATCCTGCAAGAATTCTTGCAGGATTTTCTTTTATATCAAACCTTCTAGAAGGCCCTTCATAAAGTTTCTCAGAGTTGAACTCACCGATATCATCGATTTTTTCACCAAAATCCAATCAACTTAACAGGAATATTGAGTTCCTCACGGATAGCAAGAACAACACCACCTCGGGCAGTTCCATCAATCTTGGTTAAGACAATTCCTGTAACAGGCGTAATTTTTTTGAAAAACTCCTTGGCTTGTACAAGAGCGTTTTTGACCTGTTGAGGCATCCAGGGCTAGGAAGGTTTCATGCGGAGCTTCTGGCACGACACGCTTAATGATACGACCAATTTTTTCCAACTCTGCCATCAAGTTTTCCTTGTTTTGTAAACGGCCAGCTGTATCAATCATCAAAATATCAACACCTTCTGCTACTGCTCGTTCCATCCCATCAAAGACAACACTAGCTGGATCTGCTTTTTCAGGTCCAGTAACCACAGGAACATCGACACGACGACCCCATTCAGCTAATTGGGCAACTGCACCAGCACGGAAGGTATCCGCAGCAACAAGCATGACCTTCTTGCCAGCTTGCTTGTAGCGATGAGCTAATTTACCGATAGAGGTTGTTTTCCCTACACCATTAACACCTACAAAGAGCATAACTGTCAAACCATCTTGGAAGTTAATGCTTTCATTGTATTGTCCATCTTTTTCGTAAAGCTCCACTAATTTTTCGATGATAACACGACGGAGGGCATCAGGTTTCTTGGCATTTTCAAGCTTGGCTTCGTAACGCAATTCTTCAGTAAGATTTGAAGCTACCTGAACACCAACGTCACTCATGATGAGCAGTTCTTCTAATTCTTCAAAGAATTCTTCATCAACAGAGCGGAAGTTAGCAAAGAAAGCATTCAAACGAGCTCCAAATCCCGTACGAGTTTTCTTGAGACTACGGTCATATTTTTCCTGTACAGTCTCTTGAACTTGAGGAGTTGCTTCGATTACTAGATCTTCTTCCACTTCTTCAGAAGTGTCTGCTTCCGTTTCGTCTGGTTGAGCTTGATCAGCTTCTTCATCGTCACTATCACTTGAAGGTACTTCTTCGACTGGTGACTCAAATTCTTCTGCAACAAATTCCACTACTTCTTGAAAGCTGGCTTCAGTTTCTTCAACTTCTGTTGACTCTTCCTGACAACAGTGACACTCAGTTTCCTCTTCAAACTGAGTCTCTTCTTCCTGAGGAGTTGCTTTTGGTTCAACTGTTTCTGTAGTAGTTTCTGCTACTGGTTCTTCCGACTCACTAGCTTCTTTAGAATAAGTTTCATCAAACTTCTGAACTTTGGTCGATTTCTTCAGTATTTTCCTCTTCAACTTCCTTGCTTACAGATTCTGTAACTTCGTCGCCAGGTTCTGTCAGATCCAAGTTTTCCAAAGCTTCTTTAACGACTTCTTCGATTTTTGGTTCTTCTTTTCTACCAAATAAACGGTCAAATAATCCCATACTTTAGTTCTCCTTCAGTACATATTTTTCAATGGCCCAGGCAACAGCTTCCTCGTCATTGGTCATAGGGGTGACTACATTTGCAACTTCCTTGACCTCAGGCACAGCATTTTGCATAGCAACACCGAGTCCTGCCCATTCAATCATAGAAAGGTCATTGGCCTCATCTCCACAAGCCATCACCTGACTTTGGTCAATTCCTAGGTGGTCAATCAATTTAGCTAATCCAGTAGCCTTATGAACGTTCTTTGGTGACCATTCCAAAAGCATGTCGCGAGATTTAAAAATTTCATAATTGTTAAACAAGTCTGATGAAATGTTAGCAATTGCTGCATCCAGTGGTTCTTGGGCAAAGGCTGTCACACATTTATTATAAGTCATTTGACTAGACAAATCTTCAAAAGTCAATTGGAACAAAAAGTCAGAGCAGGATTAAATTTAGCATACAGACTTTCTTGATCTGATTGGATTTGGTAAACGGTACCTTCTGAAATAGCATCTAAAGGAATACCTAGTTTTTCAGTTTCCTCATAAATGCGTGTCACATCATCGATTGAAAAGACTGTTTTATCGAGGATTTCACCTGTATTTTTCTGAACCAATCCACCATTAAAGGTGATAGTATACTCATCATCATGGCCGTCTGTTCCAAGCTCTTTGAGGAAGAAATCCATGGCCTTGAGGGGACGTCCAGTTGTCAATACCACTTTAACTCCCTGATCACGCGCAGCCTTTAAAGTTGCCTTGGTACGATCAGTTAATTTCTTGTCTGTCGTCAGCAAGGTTCCATCTAAGTCCAAAGCAATTAATTTAATATCTGCCATTACAATCCCTCCATATAAGCAATAACTGATTGGTCCTTTGTGATGTCCGATAACTGTTTCAGCAAGTTCTAAAAATCTCTGGACGAGCATTTTCAGGTGCTACCGGGTGCCCTACAACTTGCATCATGTGAAGGTCAGTTGAGATTATCACCAAAAGCCATCACTTGATCCATATCTAGATTTAATTTCTTAGCCAATTCGACAATAGCGACTCCCTTGTCAACATGGTCTAAAACGATGTCAATGGATTCAAAAGCCTGTCGTCATAGCCTTGACCCCAGGAACATGTTCATTGACCCAAGATTCTCCAGCTTCTACTGTCTCTTCAGTGAAGTTAGTTGAGAATTTGAAAATCTCATCGGTAATATCTTCAAGACTGGCTACTTTTTTGATATTTTCATTGTAATGATGACTAAACATAAGATAGGTTTCATCTACTGTATCTAAGACATAGCAAGCCTCTTTTACCAGTCAAGAGCATCTTTTTCTCATCAAAAATAAGGTGAAGTCTTTTAGTTTTTTTCAAATGTTGATAGGTAAAAATCACGAGGCATGGTTGCTTCATAGAGGTCCTCTCCATGGAAACGAACGAGACTCCCATTTTCAGCAATGAAAATAATCTCATCTTTAACATCCGCAAAATGCTTTTCAAGTGACAAAAGCCCACGACCAGATGCAACAGCAAAATAGATTCCTTTTTCTTGATAAGAATGGAGCAACTTTTTCAGACGCTCCATATCAAATTGACCAGCACTCATCCAAAAAAAGTACCGTCCATATCCGTTGCTACTAATTTAATCATAAATTCTTCATACTCCAATTAATAAATCTACCTTCTATTATACCATAGAAAAAGTAAAAAAAGACGTGCTGAATTGACACGTCCCTTAGCTTCTATAAATCAATCCATATGCCATTTTGAAGGCCAGACTGATTTGCTTACTTTCTTTTATATCCAACCTCTCAACACTTTTTCTTCCAAAGTTCTTGATTGAAGTCTATTCTGAGAGTTAATCAACTATTGCGTAAAAATTATCAATCTTTGGCTGAGATACATTTGTCACAATCATAAATAGCATATAGTTCTTGACATATCATCTTGCATATGAAAAAATACTTGTTGGAGGTTGATCATATGACTGAAAAAATCAAAAACTGGGTTAATATTTGTGTTTTGAAAAATCAAGAAATTTTATTACTTAATAGACAGCACGATAATTTTCCTGGCTGGATTCCACCGGGGGGAAAAGTTGAATTCCCTGAAAGTTTTTTTGAAGCTGCATTACGGGAACTTAAGGAAGAGACTGGACTCACTGCATTAAATCTTGAAATTAAAAGGAATTTCAGGCTTTTACTAATTCAATTGGTAATGAGAGATTTGTCTTCTATGACTTTTTATGTACTCAGTTTACTGGTGAACTAAGCACATCTGCTGAAGGTGAGCCAAAATGGTGGAATCTAAAAGATATTGATAAAATACCAATGCAAGATGAAATAAGAAAAAGGCTACCACTTTATTTAAGAAAAGGAAGCTTTGAAAGTATTAACTATTGGGATGATAATAAGAAATGCATTAGTGAAAAACAAAACAATTTTTATTTGACTAATATTCTCTACAGTATAATCAAATGCAAAAATCTCAATCCATTAGTAATTTTTTTGTATAATTCAATACTCAACACAATCTGTCTTTAATAACATATAGTTTAACGTTATACAAAAACAAGAGTATCTAATAAAAAAATCATCTACTCTAACAACTTTTTTTCCTTCTATCTATAGATAGCTAAAAAGCCTTGGAAACAGCTTATTCCAAGGGTTTTCTTTGTATTTTATTGTTTCAATTTCTATTCCGATTTCAGTTGGACAAGTTTAATCATATATTTCATTCTCCGGTTAAAAATCTATCTTCTATTGCAATTATTAAAAAAATATAAGCCCTTCTCCACACTTTCCTGAATCAAGTCTTCTGTCAGTTTCCATAATTCTTCTGATTCACTTTTTATGAACTTTTTCTTTTCTAATACCATGTCTGCACTGATATTATCAGGATTATAATTGAATTTCTGACACTTCCAAGTGATTTATCAGTGGTACCAAGGCGTCGATCACTCTTGCATATCTTGCTTCAGAACTCTGCCCTTTTTTTCAAATTCCAACCACGAAATTTTTTTCATATTTGTAAATATTTTTTTCTTCTGGAAGGATACTCATTGTTTTTTTCTATAGATGCTAGTTCTCTATCATGAGAATGAAGCTTTTTCATCATCAAAACACCCAAGTATCTCCGGCATAAATCTCACCTAAATCATGAATCAATAACATAGAAATGACCTTCTCCATATTCAATTTTTCAGGATAATAATCTTGAAGAACCATCGCAGCTATGGCACCCTGCCAAGAATGTTCGGCACTATTTTCAAATCTGCCATCAAGAGTTCTATTAAATCTTGTCACTGACTTTAATTTCTCTATTTCTTTAATAAAATCAACTGAATGTTTCAAATTACTCATTGCTATTCCTACCTTATTCGAAATTACAAATATAATAGCAAAAAAATTAATCTTTACATCATTAATTTCCCGTATTTGAAAAAAAAATAACGCCTAATCCACATGAGATTAGACGCTGATAAAATAACTCTCAGCTTATTCATCAATTCAAGGTTCTCTTTATCCATATTTGGCAAAGAGAGCTTGAACTTAATAATACAAAGTCGAATCACAAAGCCAACTATCGAGAGAATGATAAAGGCAGTAATTCTTGGAAAAGTGAAGGACAAAGGCCAACCAGTAATAAATAACTCCAATTACGAAAGATAGAAGGGCATAAATGTCTTCTTTTAGAACACTTGGAACTTCATTTATAAGGAGATCTCGGATAATACCTCCACCGGCTCCTGTTAGACAAGCCAAAATCCCTGCAGACATCAAATTTAGCTTACTATCCACTAAGGCTGTCGCTCCAATCAAGGAGAAGATAATCAACCCAATGGAATCAAAGATGAGATAGGCTTCTCTCAACCACTTATAGAACTTTTTATCATGACTAGCATTGGCCTGTTTTGAAGTCACAAAGACATACATGATAACAGCTACCAGGATAGAGACATAAATGGGGCTAGGATCTGCTAGAGAAGCTGGAAAGCGACTAATAATGGAATCTCTTAGGATTCCTCCGCCTACTGCAGTTACAATTGCCAATAAACTGATTCCAAAAATATCTAAACGTTTACCAAATCCTTTGATGGCTCCTGAAGCAGCAAAGGCTATAGTCCCAATATAATTACAGATCATTAGGAATAGATCGAAATCCATATAAACTCCTCAATTTATTTACATTATCCTTCTGACTTCTTGAAGGTCTTTCTATATTCTTTGCTTGAAATTTTGTAATGATAACTAATTAAGCATCCATATTCTCTAAATCTTTTAGTTTAACAGAAACAATCTTAGAAACACCAGATTCTTGCATGGTCACACCATAGATAGAGTCTGCTGCCGCCATAGTTCCCTTACGGTGGGTAACAACGATAAACTGGCTATCCTTGTCAAATCGATTGAGATAATCCCCAAAGCGTTTAACGTTTGCTTCATCGAGTGCGGCCTCTACCTCATCCAAGATAACAAACGGAATGGTCTTAACACGAATGATTGAGAAGAGCAAAGCCAGAGCTGACAAGGCCTTTCTCCCACCACTCATGAGATTGAGTGATTGGATTTTCTTGCCTGGTGGTTGCACAGAGATTTCGACACCTGCTGTCAATAAATCTCCCTCGGTCAGGATTAGGTCCGCTTGACCACCACCAAACATCTGCTTGAAAGTCACCTTAAAGGACTCACGAATAGCTTCAAAGGTTGATTTAAAGCGTTCCTTCACTTCATCATTCATCTCTGTAATGGTCTCAAGAAGAAGATTTTTAGCAGAAAGAATATCGTCGCGCTGACTATTCAAGAACTCCAAGCGTTCGTGTACTTCGTCAAACTGTTCAATGGCATCCAAATTAACAGGACCAAGTGAACGAATGGATTTTTCCAAATCCTTAACCTTTTGTTCAGCGACAGCCAAGTCTTCCAATTGGTTGGCTTGTTCTAATGCTTCTGTATAACTAATCTGGTATTCTTCAGTCAGTTGACCTTGAAGATAGCGAAGGCGGTCTGTAATCTTCTCTTTAGTCGCTTCCGCTCGTGTTTGCTTTCGAATCCATTCTTCATTTTGCTGACGAGCTTGTTCTAAATGACTAGCAATATCATCCAATTGACCTTCAATATCATCTAGTTCAAACTGCTTACGAATCAATCCTTGTTGAATTTCTTCCTTTTGACTCTTAGCTTCTGATTCCTGCTTAGCCAAAAGTTCTGTATCAACTTTTTCAAGATTGTCTACTTTTTCTTGCAAAAGACGTTCAATCTCTTCTTGTTCAATATTGAGGTTCTCAAGTTCTTTATTGATCCGTTCAATATCTGCAACTTCATAACGCTTTTGACCTAACATTTCTGTTTTACGAAGACGCTCTTGAGAAAGTTTTTCCTGTAAGTTTTGATAGCGTTCCTGAATAGCATTTTTATTGGACTTGATTTCTTCAATCTCAGATTCCAGCTTTTGCTTTTCGGTTGCAATAACTGCGAGACGTTCTTGGCATTTTTCTTTTTCAGCTTGCCAATCTCCACCTCTGAGATTAGTTAATTCTTGCTCCTGAAGTTTTAAGAGTGTTTCGAGTTCTTCGACTTGTTGGCAAGTTTGTTGATAAGCAAGATACAAGCCTTGCTCTTCTATACGAGCTTGCTCTCCTTGGGACTTAATGGTCTCCAAAGTTTGACTAAGTTCGTTCAAGGATTCTTGAACTGACTTCAGATTTTCTTCCTCATGATGCAGAAGCTTTTCTTCTTGAGCAATCTCTTTTTTCAACTGCTCCAATTCAGGCTTGATGAAAATGCTGTTATTTTGACGATTGGCACCACCAGCATAAGAACCACCTGTTCGTAGTTCTGTACCATCTAGCGTTACCATCCGAACTTGATAGCGTACCTTACGAGCTGCATCACGCGCATGCTCAACTGTATCAAAAGATAGCTGTGGTAGCTAGCAGATTTTTAAAGATGGCTTCATGCTTGGCATCAAAGGTAACCAGTTCATCTGCCATACCAAGAAAACCTGGACTTGAGGCAATCACATCTTGATTCTGACCTGAAATGCTACGAGCTTTGATAGTTGTCAAAGGGTAGGGAAAGTCGCACGACCAGCTCGATTTCTTTTTAGGAAATCGATAGCCTTTTGTTGCAGCCTGTTCATCTTCAACGATGATGTGTTGGCTACTTGCACCGAGAGCAATCTCAAGGGCTGTCTGATAATGAACATCAAAGGTTAAATGTTCACTAACTGCTCCAATAATACCACCTAAGCGATTTTTTTCTTGTAGTACACTCTTAACACCTGCATAGAAATTACTATGGTTTTTAAGAATGTTTTCCAAACTTTGTGCCTTGGCCTGTTTGTTTTTCAAACTATCCAAACGGTCAAAGAGTTGATTTTGCTGACTTTGATAAGCCTGCTTTTGTGCTTCTTCTTTCTTGGCATTGGTCTGATAGTCAGCGAGTAAGTTCTGTACTTCTTCTTTAGCTGATTTAAGGGCAGCTTCTTGCTCACTAGCCTTGGACTTGGCAGAAGCCAATTGTTCCTTCAAGGATTCTAATTGTTCTTCTTGCTTTTGAGTCTGTTGGCGACTATTCTCAAGATCAGTTTTCAATCCGTGTCAGTTGGTTAGAGACATCCGCTTCTTCCTGCAGAAAGCTACGAAACGTTCACGCAGTTGCTCAATCATTTGGTCTGGATCATCAGAAAAAGCTAATAACTCTGCTTCTAAAACGATTGAGTTCCTTTCGTATTGACCGCCAAATTTTCTTCTAACTGACTGAGATTTGCTTCTTTTTCTTCCTTCTCTTGAATGAGAGCATTTTCTCTTTTCATCTAAAACCAGCCAAACGAGCTCTGCGCTTCTTGTTGATTGAGGGCAACTTGCTCAGTTTCTAGTTTAGACAGAGCTAACTTACGTTCTAAATCACTGATTAAACTAGTCAAATCCATCAAGCTTGACTGGTCTTTTTGCCATCTCAGCCTGCAAATCTTGACGTTTCTTTTTTTGAGAGCTTTGATTTTCTTCTTCTAAGTCTTGACGTTTTTGATAATAACTCGGTTAAAAAGTTCTTGGACTTGGTTTAATTCTTCTTCAGTTAGATCCAATTCAGCCTTATTGGCTTGAATCTGAGCAACCAGAACATCCAAGTAGATCGCTTTTACGCTGACCGTCCATTCCATAAATTTACGAGCTGTTGCTGCTTGCTTTTTCCAAATGGTTTGATTTGATTATCAAGCTCATAGATGATATCTTCCAAACGATCCAGAGTTGTCTTGAGTTTGTTGGAGCTTACTTTCCGTCTCTTTTACGACGAGTTTTATACTTTCAAAACTCCGCAGCTTCTTCAAAAATAGCGCGACGTTCCTCAGGTTTTAGAGTTAAAGATTTCTTCGACCTTTCCTTGGGAAATGATGGAGAAAGAATCACGTCCGAGTCCAGTATCTAAGAAAAGGTCATGGATATCACGAAGACGAACTTTTTACCGTCTATCTTGTACTCACTATCTCCACTACGATAGATATGACGTTCAACCTTTGATTTCCTGGCCTGCATCCTTGATAAAAGCCATCTTGGTTATCCAAAGTAACAATAACAGAAGCGTAGTTTAGAGGCTTTCCGACTTTCTGTTCCTGCAAAGATGACATCAGGCATCTTCCCACCACGCAGACTCTTGACACTAGATTCTACCAAGTGCCCAACGGAGGCTTTTCAGTGATATTTGATTTCCCAGAGCCATTTGGTCCTACAACCGCGTCACCCCTTGGTCAAAAACAACCTTGGTCTTATCAGCAAAGGACTTAAACCCTTGGATCTCAATTTCCTTTTAAATACATGAATCCAGCCCTTTCTCAACTGCATTTTTTTAGCGGCTTCCTGCTCGGCCAATTTTTTTAGAGCGTCCTTTACCTGAACCTAGACTTTTGTCCCCTCAACAAGGACTTCAACCTCAAACATCTTATCATGGGCTGGTCCCAATCTCTGAAATCACCTGATAACGAATATCAACATCTCCATTAACTTGGAGCAATTCTTGCAGGTGAGTCTTATAATCTTGATCATCTCAAAATCGCCAGCTTCAACCTTAGGAATCATGACTTGGTAGATAAAGGTTTTTACAGTCTTTATATCCTTGTCTAAAAGCAGAGCACCCAAAAAGGCTTCAAAAGCGTCCCCCAAGATCGTATCTCGATTACGACCACCAGACTTTTTCCTCCCCCTTACCAAGCTTTGATAAACTGGTCAAACTGACAATCACGGGCAAAAACCAGCCAAACTCTCCTCACGGACAATCATAGCACGGAGCTTTTGACAGGTCCCCTTCTGGTTTTTTTAGGGTATTTTTTTAAACAGATATTCTGAAATCAATAATTGCAGAACAGCGTCTCCTAAAAATTCCAAGCGTTCATTGTGTGAAATTTTTAAGAGGCGGTGCTCATTGGCATAACTGGTATGGGTAAAAGCTGTTTCAAGTAAGCTTTTATCTGTAAAAACAAGCTCAAAACGGTCTTGTAACACTGATTCTAATTCTTTCATAGATTACCTCTTTTCTAAATCATTATAATCCTATCCATTATATCAAAAAAAGACTTCATAGTCAGAAAAGAACAGTGAAAAGCTTATTTTCTAACTTCTAGCTAAAATCAGCCCCCAGCTAGCGGTTTGGGCTTTTTTTTGGTATAATAAATCTTATGGAAATTGAAAAAACCAATCGAATGAATGCTCTGTTTGAATTTTTATGCAGCCCTTTTGACTGATAAAGCAGATGAACTATATCGAACTCTACTATGCAGACGACTATAGTTTTGGCTGAAATCGCTGAAGAATTCGGTGTCAGTCGTCAGGCCGTTTATGATAATATCAAACGAACTGAAAAGATACTGGAAGATTATGAAATGAAGCTCCATATGTACTCTGACTACATTGTTCGCAGTCAGATTTTTGATCAGATTTTGGAGCGTTATCCAGAGGATACTTTTCTGCAAGAGCAAATTGAGATTTTGACCAGTATTGATAATAGGGAGTAATCATGGAAAATCTTGTCGTTTATAAAGGAATACCCTGTAAATTATTAGCTGCAGAGGAACCATTTCCTAGACGACTACAGATTATCTCGCCCAATGATATCTCCAAAGCTATGCAAATAGGTTTTAGCTGTTGGGGATATCCAAATGAAATCATGAAAGAAGTCACAACCGAAGAACTAGAGTGTTTGCAACATTTCGGACGATTTCCACTGAATTGAAAAAATAGGAGAAAAATAATGGCATTTGAAAATTTAACAGAACGTTTGCAGAACGTCTTTAAAAACCTACGTAAAAAAAGGAAAAAATCACAGAGAGTGATATCCAAGAAGCAACCAAGGAAATTCGTCTGGCTCTTTTTAGAAGCCGACGTTGCTCTTCCTGTGGTAAAGGATTTTATCAAAAAGGTTCGTGAACGTGCCATTGGGCATGAAGTCATTGATACCCTCAATCCAGCTCAACAAATCATCAAGATTGTCAATGAAGAATTGACAGAAGTTCTTGGCTCAGACACTGCTGAGATTATCAAGTCACCAAAAATCCCAACCATTATCATGATGGTCGGTTTGCAAGGGGCTGGTAAAACAACTTTTGCAGGTAAACTTGCCAATAAACTCAAAAAGGAAGAGGATGCTCGTCCTTTGATGATTGCAGCTGATATCTATCGTCCTGCTGCTATCGACCAATTGAAAACACTTGGACAACAAATTGATGTACCTGTCTTTGCTCTTGGTACTGAAGTTCCTGCAGTTGAGATTGTTCGCCAAGGTTTGGAGCAAGCGAAAGCTAACCATAACGACTATGTTTTGATCGATACGAGCGGGTCGTTTTGCAAATTGACGAACTTCTCATGAATGAGCTCCGTGATGTCAAAAGCCTTGGCTCAGCAAATGAAATTCTTCTTGGTCATCGATGCCATGATTGGTCAGGAAGCTGCAAACGTTGCGCGTGAATTTAACGCTCAGTTGGAAGTGACTGGTGTCATCCTTACAAAGATTGACGGGGACACTCGTGGTGGTGCTGCCCTTTCTGTTCGTCACATCACTGGAAAACCAATCAAAGTTCACTGGTACTGGTGAAAAAGATTACCGACATTGAAACCTTCCACCCAGATCGTATGGCTAGCCGTATTCTCGGTATGGGGGATATGCTGACTCTGATTGAGAAAGCTTCCCAAGAATACGATGAGCAAAAAGCCCTTGAAATGGCTGAGAAAGATGCGAGAAAATACCTTTTGATTTCAACGATTTCATCGATCAGTTGGATCAGGTACAAAATATGGGACCAATGGAAGATTTGCTCAAGATGATTCCAGGTATGGCCAACAATCCTGCCCTTCAAAATATGAAGGTGGATGAAAAACAAATTGCTCGCAAACGTGCCATCGTATCTTCTATGACTCCAGAAGAACGTGAAAACCCAGACTTTGCTTTACTCCAAGTCGCCGTCGCCGTATCGCTGCTGGTTCTGGGTAATACCTTTTATCGAAGTCAACAAGTTCATCAAGGACTTCAACCAAGCTAAACAACTCATGCAAGGTGTCATGTCTGGTGACATGAACAAGATGATGAAACAGATGGGCATCAACCCTAACAACCTTCCTAAAAATATGCCTGGGGGTATGGATATGTCTGCCCTTGAAGGTATGATGGGACAAGGTGGTATGCCTGACCTTTCAGCTCTTGGTGGAGCAGGAATGCCAGATATGAGTCAGATGTTCGGTGGAGGTCTCAAGGGTAAAATCGGTGAATTTGCTATGAAGCAATCCATGAAACGCATGGCCAATAAAATGAAAAAAGCTAAGAAAAAACGCAAATAAAAAGGACTCACTTGAGTCCTCAGAACGAGACAAACGTTATTTTTGGCGTTTGTCTTTTCTCTTTTCAAAAATAGTTTGTCTCATCATCTACTAATCTATACCAAAATCTGAATTTGAGAAAAATAAAAAGGGATATTTCCTATCCATTTCACCAGTTTTTTGATATTTAAACACGCCAAAGTAAGCCCAACCTGATCCTGCATTTTGGACTTTCCTTTCTCTCTAGTGTATCTCAAAATTATGGTATTCCTTAGCCGTCCCAAAGAGTCGTTCAATTGTTTCTTTGCGCTTCTTATATAGCTCTTTCATTTCTCTTTGGTGATGAATCTCTTCACAAAATTCAAGGGCATCTTTCAGATATGTCTCGTTACTACTTTTGAAAAATTCTTGCTTTGGGTACAAACGGATAATAAGGGACAGTTAGCACATACTTTAGGATTACTCTTATACTCACGGTAGCCTTCTCGAGTGGTCGTGCGATAGTTTAGTACTTGATTTTCTGGACAGACATAACAATCATGGCTTGCATCATAAACAAAATTACTAGGTCTTAAGTTTCCCTTTACTCCTTTGGACGAGTATAAGGAAAGACAGAATGATGTTTCGCTCTAATAAAATAATGGGCAATAGCTGGGGTCTTGTAGCCTGAATCCGCAATCATATAGTGGGGGGAGAATGGCTCTAACTTTGAAAAAAGAGCAGGGAAAGCCTGACTATCATGAACATTTCCTGCTTCCACCGTATAATCCAAGGCCCAACCATGCTTATCGCAAGCCACTTGGGCAGAATAGGCAAAATACTTCCTTGTGTTCGCCCCTTATGGAACCAACCACACTCGGGATCGTTGTTGAGATTTTCTTTTCCTTAGCCTCACTTTCTTTTGCAGGGCTTTTAAGGACTTTTCGTGTTTTTCCTATCTAAATCAATCTCAACTGCCAATTGTTCACTCATAAATTTAGCTTGTTGGTCTACCATTTCCTTTACAATACTTGTGACTATTAGCCGCCGCTTTGATATGGGTACCATCACAAATATTTCAGAAGGATCAGTAAGCTCAGCATACAAAGCTTGGCTGAGAACTGGGAAAAATCTCAGAAATGAGTTCTTTATCTTGAAAACGACGGCTGTAATTCTTCCCATAGGTAGTAAAAATGAGGAACCTTATCATCTAAAGTTAGTCCAAGAAACCAACGATAGGCCACGTTTATTTCAATCCTCTTTCATGGTTTTATGGCGATAGAACGAATACCATAAAAACATTTAATCAAAAGAATTTCTGACTAACATGACGGGATCGAAGACTAGGACGACCATTATCTGGACTATAGGCATCTTCTACCAAATCATCAAATAAAGTCAAAGTCAACCTTGAATCTACTTGTCGAAGAAAAGATGTATCTTGTGGGACCAATTCGTCTATTGTATAGAAACCATATTGGAGACGATTATAATCAGGTTTTTCTTTGTGAAACATAGGGAACACCTCACAACTCTTCTTACCTCTATTATACGACTTTACAAAAAGAAAAGCCCTTGGAAACTTGACTTCCTATGACTTTGTCTTCAATCTGGGACTCGCTTGAGTCCTGAGTTATTTCGAAGTTTTTCCAAAGTCTCTTTAAAGATATCTGGGATATCAGCAGTAAATTCCATAGTTTCCCCTGTTCTTGGATGGGTAAATCCAAGAGTCTTGGCATGGAGAAATTGCCCATGTCCTTTCAAGGTTTTACGAGGGCCATAAACCTCATCACCAGCGACTGGATGACCGATATAAGCCATGTGCACACGGATTTGATGAGTCCGCCCTGTTTCCAGTTGCAATTCCAGCAAAGTATAATCACCAAAGCGTTCCAAGACTTGGAAACGTGTCACTGCTGGTTTGCCTTTAGCAGTCACAGCTTGTTTCTTACGGTCTTTTTCGCTACGTCCAATTGGTGCTTCAATGACTCCACGTGTCATTTGAAGATTACCATGAACAGACTTAATATTTACGAAGAGACTTCTTGTCCTTCAATTCTTGAGCCAATGCTAAGTGTGCTTCATCATTTTTAGCAATCATCAAGAGTCCAGATGTATCTTTATCAATACGATGAACAATCCCTGGACGCAAGACACCATTGATGCCTGATAGGTCCTTGATGTAGTACATAAGGGCGTTAACCAAGGTACCACTGGTATGTCCAGCACTTGGATGAACAACCATCCCTTGAGGTTTATTGACTACCGCGACATCCTCATCTTGATAAATGATTTCTAGAGGAATATCTTCAGCTACATACTCCAAAACTTCTGGTTCTGGCACCTGATAAGTAACAACATCGCCCTCTTGGACCGTATACTTTGCTCGATTCGACCATTGACCAAGACTTGGCCTTGATTTAATTTTGTTCATTGGCGAGACTACGGACAATTCTGTCAAATCTGACAAAGTTCTTGTCAAGCGTAGTCCGCCCTTCAATTTTTAATTTCCATTCATTTCCTCTTTAGCATTGCAATCACTAATACAATCACTCCAACTAGTCAGATAGCTATCTGCAACATTGAAAATTGCAAAATTAATAAAGTCAAGGTGGAACATATCCACAACAAAGCCTTGACTGACCCTGTCAATAAAGTTTCCAAGACCACCTGCAATGATTAATGTCAAGCCCAAGACCATCCAGAATGAGTCCTCCATGTGTTTATGGAGATACCAAATGGCACCTACCACGACGACCAGGGTAATGACAGCGAATAACAACTGCTGATCTTGTAAGATAGAAAAGGCTGCCCCCCTATTTTGCAGATAGGTCAAACTGACCAGATTTGGGATCCATGATTTAATTTCACCAAGAGAAATATTCTGAACGACGTAAGATTTTACCAATTGATCTAACACTATTAAGATTGCTATGACTCCTGCTACTATTCCTCTTTTTCATGCTTTCTCTTCTCGATCAAAAATACTCTTGCATAACCTCTACAAATAAAGTTCCTGCTTGGCTCAAGTCTACTTCTTCACGTTTCACATAAACCATGCGATTATTGAGATGTATCATTTAGCGGAATAACGCGTGATCCTGTTCCACTATCGCTATCTAAGAATCCGATCCAGTCGTATAGCATTTGTTCTTTCAAGAATCCCATTTAAGGTAGCGCGGTCAGTTACGTTCAAACATTTGAGAGCTAGCACTTGTATCTCACAAAGTTCTCTGAGTAATAAAGATACTCATCCTTTTCCTGTGTGAATCAGAACCGTTGGTAAATCTGCAAATCCTCCATAACTAACCTTTTTCTTGGCTAAAGGATGCCCTTCACGCAGATAGATATGGTTTGGAAAGGAATCAACTCAATCACTTCAAGTCCTAACTTTCAACCCGTTGCATAATCCCCTTTGGTTTTTGATTGTTGAGGTAGATAATATCTAATCTCATCTGTCCTTGGGGCTACTTCATCCAAAATCTGAACAGTTGTAGATTCAAAGATACGAAAATTCTTATAGTCAGGATATTGCTGCAAAAAGCTGTAGTGGTTGGTGGCAGAAATCATAGTGCTGGCTGGCTATTGAAAACTCATCCTTCTCCTCTTCAGGATTGGCATACTGATTTTGGAAAAACATCAAATCCTTTTGAAACCAACTCTTGTGCCTTTTCATAAAATTCCATCCCACGACGTAAGAAAAGTTCCTGAACTGGTTCTGCGGAAAATCTTGAAGCCAAGCTCTTTTTCCAAGTCTCTTACGAAATAGATAGACTCGCTGGCTAACGTACATTTTCTCAGCCGCTTCGAAAAGTACCACTATTAGCAATAGCTACAACGTAGCGTAGTTGTTGAATATTCATGATTTCTCCTTCGATTTCTATCTTATCATTATACCATAAATCAAGCCTATCCAACAAAGGAAAAATCATAAGACAGTTACTTCTAAGAAAATCAAACAAAAACACCTTTCAAAAGTTAGATGAAATTCTAAACCCTCAAGGTGTCGTTATTAAGATTACTTAGCTGCGTGTAGAGTTCGTCTCACTTTTATTCCAGTCGATCACTGAGAAGAAAGCTTTGATGTAGTCAGGACGAACGTTAGCGGTATTCTACGTAGTAAGCATGTTCAAAACATCCAAGCCCAAGATTGGTTTTTACCTTCTGAGATTGGTGTGTCTTGGTTTGCAGTTGAAGTTACGTTCAAGTTTACCTTCTGGTTAACAACCAACCATGCCCATCCAGAACCAAAACGAGTTGTTGCTGCTGCAGTGAAGGCTGCTTGAATTCTTCGAATGAACCGAAAGTTCTCATGCGATTGCTGCTGCAAGTCTGCTGAAGGCGCAGTTTTTCAGGAGTCATCAATTCCCAGAAAAGAGCGTGGTTCAAATGTCCACCACTGTTGTTGATAAGCGCTTGACGGATATCAGCTGGGATAGATTCTACATCAGCAAGCAAAGCTTCAAGGTCTTCACCGATTTCTGGCAGTCTTTTCAAGAGCTGCATTTGCATTGTTAACGTAAGTTTGGTGATGCTTTGTCATGCAGTGCAAGTGCATTGTTTCAGCATCGATGTATGGTTCTAATGCATCGTAAGCGTATGGAGATCTGGTAAGATAATAGCCATCTGTAATACATCTCTTTTCTTTCTATATAAAGATGATAACGCAATCATCCTATTTTCAAGTTATTTTGCTCAATTTGACTGGCTAGCAATCTGCAACAAAGCCTCTCTCAAACAGGTAGCCTTCTCTCATAAAACTCCTGTCTTAATTTGGTAATCAGCGGATGAGATGACGAATAGAATTCTGGGAGAAAATCATGGGATAGTCTCTCGAGAATCACGAAGGGCAAATTTGATTTGGTAGGGATTCGAGTTATGACCAAGATAGTGACCTAAACTGCTGACCATCTGGGACTCTGTCTGACCAGACTCTTTGCAAAAATTTTTCACTTGTGATAGAGTCTGAACTGCCCCAACATAATGGCAATCAGTTTAATCTCATCTTCTCCCTGCAAAAGTCAAATCTTTACTAAATCACGTGCCTCGATCAATCTTCTTGAGTCAATATTAACTGAGTTAAATCAAAGATATTATCCTGCAAAGTCTTTGGTATGGCTTTCCAACAATGTCTTCTTCGGTAATTCGGTCATCATCCTTATAAGACTGTAAGAAGAGTAGATTTTTCTGAATTTCACTGAATTGAAAACCTCGATTTGATAAGCAACTGTTCGCAGGATTTTCCATCAAAGGTCAGTCCTTGTCCCTGAGCCCACTTTTTGAAAATAAGCACGCATCTCTTGTTCTTTTGGCTCAAAGGCTTCAAAAATCTTGGCATCCCTCTTGAGCAATTTGACCAAACGTCTCTTACTATCCAGCTTCCCTTCCGCAAAAATGACTAATTTACTCGTCGGAGATGGATTTTCCAAATATTCTTCAAAGGCCTTAAGCCTCATCATCAGATAGATAGCGTTTTTAGCTGTCGTTATGTCAAGAAACGATCTACAAAATAACAATTTTTCATCCGCAAAGAAAGGAAGACTGACCAGCTCTAGTTCCAAGCTTTTGTAGTCTACTTCTTTCATGTCAAAATAGCAAAGTTCAAATCAGCAGAATCATAGCTGATTTGCTTTTAGCACCCTGAGTTTTCATGACTTCATACTGTCCTCGATCAGGCCTGTAAACAAGGTCAAAACTAGGTAAATTTGATAAAGATAGCTTTTGGCTTTCTTCTATTGCTGCATCATTTCTCCTTTCTTTTAGTTTCTCTTTTATTTAATCAATATAACTCAATTTACCCGGAAATCTTCAAGGTTTTCATAACCTCTTTTTCCGCCATAATTTCTTTGAGGTTCCTTAGTGTACGTTCAAAAGCACCTACTCCTTCTTTTATGTAGGGTAGTTCCTACCTGCACCATGCTGGCACCACAGTAGGATATGTTCAAAAGCATCACGTCCTGTTAATACTCCACCAGTTCCGATGATTTGAATTTCTGGATTCAAGTGTTGATAGAAAGCATGGACATTTCGTGAGGGCTGTTGGTTTGATGTATTCTCCACCAATCCCACAAAAAGCCATTCTTAGGACGAATCACGACTGACTCATCTTCAATATAAAGACCATTTCCGATAGAGTTGACACAATTGACAAAACTTAAGTGGATATTTGTTGAAAATAGCTGCTTCGATCAAAATGTACAATATCAAAATAAGGTGGAAGCTTTAATTCTAATGGTTTTTAAAATACTCAAAGACTTCTGATAAGATACAGATCCATGGTTTCAAAGTCATAGGCAATCTGAGGTTTACCTGGAACATTTGGACATGAGAGATTGAGCTCAGTCAACCCACGAAAAATCACTTCTCTGAACCTTTTTCAAGATGGTGGTATGAGTTTCCTCTGGAGACATTCCAACTAATGATAAAAAGAAGGTACGGTTTGGTTCCTTGTTTTGCAATTCCAATAGATAGTTTAAGTAATAATCTAAACCATTATTTGGTAGACCCATAGAGTTAATTGAACCGAGTGGAACATCTTGATAACGTGGTTCAGGATTTCCCTGACGAAATTCCAAGGTTGCTGTCTTAGTGACAAAGGTTCCTGCTGCCGGAGTTTTTGACACCTTCCAACTCCTCAATTGTCATACAAGCAACTCCTGCCGCATTCATCAAGCAATTGTCAAACTCAAAACCAGCAATCTGTGTTTTAGTTGATACCATGATTCTGTTCCTCCAGATTCCTTTTTATGTCTATTATTATACCATACTTTAACTTTTGCTTTTCAATAAAAACCATTTCCATAGAAAAATGTTCGTTTTTAGCAAGTTTTGAATCAGTTGTAGTCAAATTGAAAGAATTTTAGAAAATTTGTGTTTTTCTTTACACTGATTTTTCTATAATGACTCATGTAATAAAATACGACAACAAAAAGGAGAACGATATGACATCTGCAAAGAATATATCCAAAGCGTGTTTGAAACTGTAAAAAGCTCGTAACGGGCATGAGGCTGAATTTCTCCAGGCGGTTGAAGAATTCTTCAGCACTTTGGAGCCTGTCTTTGAAAAACACCCTGAGTATATTGAAGAAAATATCTTGGCACGTCACTGAGCCAGAACGCGTAATTTCTTTCCGTGTTCCATGGGTTGACCGTGATGGAAAAGTTCAAGTTAACCGTGGTTACCAGTGTTCAATCTCAACTCAGCTGTTGGACCATATAAAGCGGACTTCGTTTCCACCCAACTGTTAACACAGGGATCTTGAAATTCCTCGGATTCGAAACAAACTCTTTAAAAACGTTTGACTGGACTCCAATCGGTGGAGGTAAAGGTGATCAGACTTTCGATCCCAAAAGGTAAAACTGATGTTGAAGTGATGCGCTTCTGCCAAAGCTTCATGACTGAGATTGCAAAAATACATCGGACCATCTCTTCGACGTACCTGCTGGTGATATCGGTGTTGGTGGACGGAGATTGGTTACCTTACGGTCAATACAAACGCCTTTCAACCAGCTTGATGCTGGTGTCTTGACTGGTAAACCTCTTGGATTGGTGGTAGCTTGATTCGTCCAGAAGCAACTGGTTACGGCTTTGGTGCTACACTGAAGAAATGCTTAAAGCTAACGGCAACAGCTTTAGCTGGTAAGAAAGTGTGATTTGCAGGTTCTGGTAACGCAGCTCAATACGCTCTTCAAAAAGCAACTGAACTTGGTGCAAACTGTTATCTCTGTATCTGACTCAAATGGTTAGTGTCATCGATGAAAATGGTATCGACTTTTGACCTTCTTACAGACGTTAAGAGAAAAACGCCGTGCTCTGTTTGACTGAGTACGCTGCAGAAAAACCAACTGCGACTCACTATGAAGGTTCTGTATGGACTTACACTGGAAACTACGATATCAGCTCTTCCATGTGCGACCCAAAATGAGATCAATGGTGAAGCTGCAAACGCTTGGTTGCTCAGGGTTGAGCTCTGTGTATCTGAAGGAGCTAACATGCCCTAGCGACCTGAAGCTATCAAAAGTCATAAGGGAAAATGGAATCCTTTACGGACCTGCCAAAAGCTGCTAATGCTGGTGGTGTAGCTGTATCTGCTCTTGAAAATGAGCCAAAAACAGCCTTCGCCTTTCAGTGGACACGTGAAGAAGTTGACGGTCGTTTGAAAGGATATCATGACTAACATCTTCAACACAGCTAAAACTAACTGCAGAAACTTACGGTCTTGGAACTGACTACTTTTGCAGGTGCAAATATCGCAGCCTTTGAAAATGTAGCAAACGCTATGATTGCACAAGGGATTGTTTAATTCTAGTAACTATATAACTCCTCATCTCCTGTGAGGAGTTTTTTCTATATTCAAAAAGACCCATCCGAATGGATGATCTTTATTTTCTTACAATTTACCTGCTACCGCATCCAACAATTCTTGGATTTTTCGCTTTCGGTTGCTTCCCTCCCTGCCATGGCTGCAGTCTGGTTTACCACCACCACGTCCATCGACGATTGGAGCTAATTCTTTCGATCACATTACCTGCGTGTACCTCTTTTATCTTGCTTGCAACAAGGACATTGACCTTGTCACCGATAGCTGCGACAAGAACAAGGACATCAGAGTAATCTTTTTGTTTCCAGTTATCCGCAAAGGTACGAAGGGCACCTGCATCTGATGCTGAAACTTGGCTAGCAATGTAACGGTGGCCATTTGCTTCTTGAACATTCTTGAAGACATCGCCTCGCTGCAGCTGCTGCCGCTTTTTCCTTCAATTCGCATTTTTCTTTTTGCAATTGACGAGTTGTTCTTGAGTGCCTTCCACCTTGTAAGGTACTTCCTTGAGTTGAGGAGCTTTTCAAGGTTGCTGCGACTGCTTTCAGTGCATCTTCTTGGTCACGATAAGCTTCAAAGGCTTCCTTACCAGTCACTGCCAAGATACGACGAGTTCCTGATCCGATACCTCTTCTTTGGACAATCTTGAAGAGACCAATTTCAGAAGTATTGCCAACGTGAGTACCCTACCACAAAGCTCTGACTGATGTAGTCACCGATGGTAACTACGCGAACTTCCTTACCGTATTTCTCACCAAAGAGGCCATAGCTCCCATTTCTTTAGCTGTGTCAATATCAGTCTCAACTGTTTCCACTGCGATGGCTTCCAAATCTTCTCATTGACTTGTTGCTCAATAGCGCAATTCTTCAGGAGTGACAGCTTGAAGTAGTGAAGTCAAAGCGAAGAATTCTACTCATTAAGTGATCCCGTGCTTGAGTCGCATGGTGTCCAGGATATTGTGAAGAGCTGCATGAAAACGAAGTGAGTGGCTGTGTGGTTCTTCATGACACGGTGACGACGATTGCTATCGATACTAATGTGTATTCTTGGTTCAAAGCAAGTGGCGCAAGAACTTCAACGGTCATGAAGTGGTTGTCCGTTTGGTGCCTTTGTACATCTGTTACCGTCGCTACACGACATTTCCTGCAGCATCAGATTTGACCATGGTCCGCAACTTGTCCACCCATTTCAGCGTAGAAAGGTGTCTCTGCAAAGATAAGTGACGCAGTTCCTAGCTACACCTTCTACTTCGGCATTGTCAGCTACGATAGCAACCAACTTAGAAGACAGTGACTAGCATTGTAGTTGAAGACACTTTCTACAGTGATGTTTTGAAGGGTTTCATTTTGCATACCCATAGATCCACCTTTGACAGCAGATGCACGCGCACGTTCTTGTTGTTCCTTCATGGCTGCTTCGAATCCTTCACGGTCTACAGTCATACCAGCTTCTTCAGCGATTTCTTCTGTCAACTCTGCACTGAAATCCGTATGTATCATAGAGTTTAAAGACATCTGCACCAGCGATGACAGATTGACCTTTTCTTTCAAGTCTGCTACGATACCTTGGGCAAAAGTGTTGACCTGAGTGAAGAGTACGAGCAAATGACTCTTCTTCGCTCTTAACGATTTTCTCAATAAACTCACGTTTTTCAAGAACTTCTGGGTAGTAGCTTTCCATGATTTTTCCAACAGTTGGAACGAGTTTATAAAGGAAAGGTTCGTTGATACCCAATTTTTGACCATGCATAGAGGCACGACGGAGGAGACGACGAAGGACATAACCACTACCTTCATTTCCAGGAAGGGCATCCATCACCGATAGCGAATGAAAGAGAACGGATATGGTCTGCAATAACCTTGAAGCTCATGTTGTCGCTCATCTTGGTCGTAAAACCTTACCAGATAATTTCTCAACTTCACGAATGATTGGCATGAAGAGGTCTGTTTCAAAGTTTGTCTTAGCCCCTTGGATAACCGCCACCAAACGCTCCAAACCAGCGCCCGTATCAATGTTTTTGTGTGGCAATTCTTTGTACTCGCTACGAGGAACAGCAGGGTCAGCGTTAAATTGTGACAATACAATGTTCCAGATTTCGATATAACGGTCGTTTTCGATATCTTCTGCAAGAAGACGAAGACCAATATTTTCTGGGTCAAAAGCTTCTCCACGGTCGAAGAAGATTTCTGTATCAGGTCCAGAAGGTCCTGCACCGATTTCCCAGAAGTTGTCTTCAATTGGGATCAAATGACTTGGATCTACTCCCACTTCAATCCAGCGGTTGTATGAATCCTTATCATCTGGATAATAAGTCATGTAAAGTTTGTCTTTAGGGAAGTCAAACCACTCAGGACTTGTCAAAAGCTCATAAGCCCATGTAATTGCTTCGTCACGGAAGTAATCCCCGATTGAGAAGTTCCCCAACATTTCAAACATAGTATGGTGACGGGCAGTCTTCCCTACGTTTTCGATGTCGTTAGTACGGATGGCTTTTTGGGCATTGGTAATTCGTGGATTTTCAGGGATAATAGTTCCATCAAAGTATTTCTTAAGGGTTGCTACCCCAGAGTTGATCCACAAAAGTGTTGGGTCGTTTACTGGAACCAAACTCACTGATGGTTCTACAGAGTGACCTTTGGTTGCCCAGAAATCAAACCACATTTGGCGTACTTGTGCACTAGATAATTGTTTCATATGTATCTCCTTTTTACTAATTTGATTGACTTTTCTAGCATTTCCACATAGTCAATAGCGACACAGAGGGAAATGACTAGGTCTGCATAAGATTCGTCATAGACGGTTACAGTATAGGTAGAGGTTAAATGAAAAAGTTCCTTGGTAATCTCAGCAATCACTTGGTCACGATCGTCCAGCAATTTAAAATTCAAATCCCAGACATTTCCTTCGATGCGAAGGCCGAGATTGTCAAACTCATACTTATCCTTCCAGAAAGTCAACTTCTTTCGGATATAAAAATGATCTCCTTTACTGAGTTGAATCTCAAAACGAGGTAGGAAAGTTAAGACTTCCTTACTAATCTCACTGACCTGTTCACCAGCAACATCATAGATGGTAAAGGTTTTAGGAATCTTAAAAAATGAACCTTCAACCTGATAGGCGACATTGCCCATTTCATCCTTGATATCAAAGCGTTCACCACCTAGGCGAAATTTTTGTTTGACAAGAAATGTTCTCATAAACACCTCCAAAAATAAAAGACAAATCCATATCACGAAGGGCGAAAAACCGCGGTACCACCTTCATTCAATGAACTTGTCATTCTTTGATTCTTATGCAATTGTTAGATTGAGTAGCATGATTTTTCTATCTTAGATGAGCTCACTGCACCGCCAATTCTCTGAACTAAGATGGAGAAAATCAATTCTCAACTTTCTTATTATATCGTTTTTGAGTTTGAGTCAACTGATAAACAAAGACTCATAATCTCATGAAATGTTTCAGTAGCAATCTGAGACCTATCAATAAAGGTATACATTATTGACTGAAGTAAGTCAAAGCATTTCTTTATTGGAGTGTTTGATAACAAGAGAAATAGCTATCATCAATCTCAAATGTATCTTGTAAAATAAAAGCGTAAAAGGTATCTATTGTCTGTTGCAATTTTTCTAGAATTGACTAGTTTACTATCAATCTCTGACAAAGCCATGTGCCACCTTATTTCTCTCACCATTCAAACTATTTTGATTAGCTTTATCGACTTAAGTAATTCAAAGAGAAACTTGATAATAAGATAGAATATTTTCATAAGACAAGAGATTTAAGGTTGACTGAGGTGAATAGATTCTTTCCTTCTCATCTTTTATACCCTTGGCTTCTTTTAAATTCTACGTCAATGAAGTCTAAAATAGCTTCAAAATCCTTGTATTCTTCATTTAACTTTGAAAAGTCCCATCATATTTTATCAATTCTGGATAATCTTTCTTTATCTTCTCCTCGATGATAAATTCAACATAAGACTTTGATTTGATTAAGACATCAGCAACCTGCCCTCTTTCTTTCAAAAACTTCAATCATTAAAAAGTAATTAAGAGCTTTTTCTCAACTTCTGTAAGTGAATATCCCTGAATATCTTTTTAAAAATCGCTTGAGTTTTAAATACTTTTACAAAATCATTTAATATGACTCTTAAACGATATAACTTTTTCTTAGAGAGCAATTTATTGTATTCTTTCCTACGACTAATTCTTGTGCAGCAATATAATCATAAGAAGATTAAATTTCTTAAATATCGTTTTGATTAGAGACTGATTAAATTTCTCTGCTTCATCTTTGATTGTACAGTTTTCGTAATCTTTTTAGTTATCTTGATTTTCGTCAAATAGCCTTTTGTCGTCTTCACTTGAAAAGTGGCACATACTTTCTATTTTGCTGAGTTGTTTGGCGTTGCAACCTGTATAGCTTGCGTATTATAATCATTAATTCGATTCAAAAGCAAATAAAGCAGAAATAATCTGAGGGTGTCCCTGAGGAGATTTAAGATTAATTGATGATCCGTTCCAGAATATTTTTTCGATAATCTGCCCCATCACTTCCTACATTTTTATCAAATGAGATGAGACTTCATCATTTTTCAATATGATTGATTCAATAACCACTTTAGGATGATAACCCTCTATTGAACATAATGCTTTCTCAACTAGATCGTTTTTACTAACATTTCTTCACTATAAACCAAAAACAATCTGTTCAGGTCTGTAAGTTCGAGCAATATGTAATCAAAAGCTGCATCTCGATTATAACTTATCGGATCGTCGTTCCAACTGCTGAAATTAAAATTTCCAAAATATTCTACCTCTCATTATTTCAGTAATTCTAATAATTCCTTATTTAATCCCTTGTAAAAATTAAAATCCTTCTCGGTGAGTTGATACTGTTCCTTAACTAGCCCTTTTAAGGTTTTTAGAACAGGACCCATCTGTTTTTAAGTCTTCAGCTTTTATAGAATCTAATCTATGGGCTACTGTATTTCGTGAAGTGTTCATGTTGATCATTGGTTTAATTTGATTATATAAAGTCCACTCTTTTTCTTTAAGAATTTTACTATAATCCCAAATTCCCAAGAAATATTTTTCTGATTCATCTACATATCTATCCAATAATCCTGGATAACGGTTATCAATATAATCTTCCAAGATAAAATTCAGTCAAGGTTTTAATTCTAATGAGTCCTTCACTGAAATTCCCACGTTCTTTTTGCAATTCAATTGTTAGATAAGCATTGAGAACCTTCTTCTTCTCATCACTCCATTTTCTATTTTTAAAAGTTTGGGAATATCTTGTCTATCTAGCGCATCTACAATATCTTTGCAATTTTTACGCGCTTCTTTCAAACCAGAAAAAAATCTGGTAATTGATTTGCTAACTCTAAACTAGCTTTTATAATCATATTTCGTAATAAAATCACGAATAGTTTTCTTCATTAAATCCTGACTCAAATTTCTCCGCACTATCTTCCAAAAGTACGATCCACAAACTGATCGGTACTATCTTCATTTAATGAAATCAAATCATCAATATCTTCACTTATATCATGTTTATCTCCTATATTTGGCCCTTTTGTGGAGAAGCAACTTGAACTGCTTTGACATTTATACCACTCAAACGATTGATAATAAAAAGAGCAGCGCATATCTGTGGTGTTCCACTAGAAAGATTCAAAAATAAATTCATCTTCTTTTGAGTAACATTCATTAATTATTTTTTGAGAATTCATCATACATTTTTATCGAAAATAAAGACATCCTCACCAATAATTATTTTTTCATGAATAATAATTTCTGGTCTATAGTTTTCAGATATAGAGAAAAAGAACTTTATTATTTCGCTCTTTATTAGGAAGCATCTTATCAGAATACACAATAATAATTTTTATCTGGACGATACTTTCTTGCAATATGAACCAGAGCACCATCATGAAATCCTCTAATCGGATCGGAATCACTAACAGCGGATATCAAAATTTTTCATTGTAAAATCTCCTAATCATGAAATTAGCTTTCCCCATTTCATAGAAGGATTCATTATTCATTATCAGTTTACGAGTTGCTTGTGTTGTTTTAACACTTTTCATTGAGTGCTTTTGTAGCTTTTAACACACCTTTACCCTTCATCTTAGTTTGTACCGGTTTCTTGTGGCGGTCTTGTATGATTCCATTTGCTTGTTTAAAAATTGTTTTTGTCCAAGCTCCACTACCAGCACCCAAGTATATAGGATAGTCAATATTATCTTGGATCTTATCTTCCGGAAAATCTTTTAGGAAAAAGTTTTTATAACCCTTATAAAACTCTAGTGCCTTATCTTCAAATTTTTCAATTAAAGTTGCCGCTTCTGCTGTCGTTGTGGTAATTGTAAACTCTACTTTAGTCAAAGGAGCAATAGCTTCTCGGTATAGAGGTAAAGGTTTTACTTTTAGCAACTTGGCTGAGCAGTCCCATTTTTGAACTAAAATAAGACTCTCATTACTAAATGGTTTGCTATCACTAACACGAATGGCATTAAATAAGTCATTGAATTCTTTACCTTTCTTAGCTCCCCAGGAGATCATATTTTTATTTTCCTTAGGACGTTTACCACGAGTATCAACCACCTTTTTATTGTTCCAGTCAGGATTTGTGTTCATTAGAATAGTTCGAATAGCACCCTTTAATGAACTTCCAGGAATGTATGGAGTCCCAAACGGGTCTCTCATAAACTTTACTACTTCATTAATAGCACCTAATTTGGAATCATTATCATTCTCTTCAGTTTCCAAACCTGTCTCTTTAATTCTATAACCACCAAAATCACGGTCAGAAATACGGTTATCCAGTAAAAAGGAAATCAAACGATTATTACTTGCTCTTGGCTTTCTCTCTTGTAAGAAGCGCTCAAACTTCTGATCATAACCTTTCTCCACCATTCGATTATAAAACTTACCCATATCAGGGAAATAAAAGTACCCATTTTCATAGATAAATTCACGAGAAGTGTACTTATCACCACTGCCAATATGGATAGGAGCCATAGAAAGAAGGCTGAATTGAAAAGTTCTATATTCTGTTTTCATCTTTCTCCCTCCATCTTAAAAAATAGTGGTTTAGCATAATTTAATACTTCATGTGGAAAATCAAGAGGTCTTACATCCACAATCTGTCCTGTAAAGGTTTTTAGAGAAAGTAGAGCCAGAAGCAAACTTATATAAATCCTGCTTACGGTAATTTTCATTGGTTTCTGTACTAAAAGCAAAACCACTTGATTTACTTAGTAAATAAGAACTAGCTTCCATTGTGTTTTTAAGTTCATGTTCAACCGGTAGTGAAGTTGTCAAAGTCATGACAGGTCCTTGATGGACCTTGGTAAGACGATTTTTGAAGCCATCTGGTAAATCTAATATAGTCAAATCAAATTGTCCATAGCCACTAGAACGCTTCCCACCAATTCCTGTATACTGCAAGCTTGTCATGAGTTCATTCAAGAGCTCAGACTCGTTTGCAATCACATAAAGTGAAGAGTCATCTCTAAATCTAACAGTAGAAACTTGATAAAGAGCCCCATCCACATGAGGTTGATTTTTTGTGACAACATTTGTTACTACGTGTTCTTCATCTTTAAAAAGCGTTCCATTTACATAAGAATCAAAATTATCCAAAGGGATAAACTGAAGTTTCTTTGCCATTTTTGCTTGACGTCTTACTTCCTTGACATCCGTTGTTAAGTCTGGCTGTTCAAACTTTGGAAATCCTATTGGCTTAGGTAAAAATGGACTTGACAGATAAGGAAAGGCATCAGTCAAAACAAATTCATCTTGACCCGCTATTGACACGAATTCCTCCATTTTTCCCATGCCTCAATAGCTAAGGCAGAAAATAATCGGTCAGCTGCAAAAGTCATTTTAGAACTATCCAGAGTACCTGCACCAAAGTGAGCAGTATGGAAGTTCATAATATACATCTTATAGGTCATACTAGACCTCCGTAGTTAAAAGTTCATTCAATCTACTAACATCATAGTTTCCGAAAACTGTATTTGCTTTAAGATCCTCAAAAACAACTTTACCATATCCACGAGAGCCTGAACCACCTAAATAATCAAGTTCCAACAGTTTTAATCCATCAAAAATCACTTTAAAGTCTTCTTCTACTTGAGCTTGACTCTTGTCTGTCACCTCATAGATCAGCTCAAATCCAAAGACACTGTCTCGGATGGCACGTTCAATTTGTCTTGGATTTGCTTCAGCAGTGATACGGTCAATCGTATTTTCAAACTTAACTTCAGTATAACTTTTGACATATCGTGAATCTAAATCATCTTTGTTAGTTAGAAAGGCATCTCTAAAAATAAGTCTTCCTACTTTATAGTTTTTGTCTGAACTATTCCCAAAGAGACGACTAATAATTTCCCCATCGTCTCCTGGTTTTTCTGCTAATGTAGTATTATATACTTTTGCTAGAAGGGTACGCATTTTCCCTTTGATACTAGATCCTGGAATAATGGGTAAGTTCGTAATTGGATCTTTAATCACAGGTGAGTCCGTAGCACCAATCGCTGCAAAAGCATTGCTTGTCCCAATATGAAGTCCTGTTTCTAGACGAATTTGTCCTGTTACTTGAATTTTTTGCAAATGCCATTAATCTTTTTCCTCCATAAAATCTGAAATAAGCTACTAGCGCTTCCATATAGCGGCAAAAACGTTGGAGACTTTCCTTATTGTTTATTTCTTTTAGTATGTCTAGAATTTCAGCCTTATTTACCAAGTCTTTAACCGAAGTTTCTCGGCCCGATTGATAAACAAACTGCACTCTTAAATAGGCAATTTTGTCAGCCAAATCCTTGTACTCTCTAACCTTACTTTCATCAAAGAGGTACTAGTCAAATTTAATAGGTTTTCGAATTTTACCTAGTTGTTAAAAATAAATAACTTTGGGTCCCTTTTATTACGATTCAAAGATTTAATAACCTTTTCTGCCTTATCTACGTAATTATCATCTGTTAAAATTGCCATCTATGAATCCTTTCTAATCTCATAAATATATGAAGTAAAGCTATCTCTGCTTCCTTACGTTCATTGTCGCTACCTGTATACCAAGAAAAGAATAAATCTTTAAACTTTCTAAACTCTTCTTTTTTGTCTTTAGGTGTCTGGTCTTCCAAACGAGTCAAATAATAGGCTAATCGAGCAATATTCATACGATCGTAGTTGCGAAGGAGCTCAATAAGTCTATATACAAAACTCTTTCCTCGCTCATCTTGAATATTAAAAGTAGTAACGAATACTCTTAAGTTTTCCATTATAAACATTGTTAATGAATTGGTCGAACTTCAAGGTATAATTTTTTCAAAAAGGAAATACTATCCTTGTCGTTATCCTTGGCTGCTCCTTCTAACTACCAGTTTCTTCAGCCATGAGGCTAACTGAGTCTTATCTGGAAAGAGTCCGATCCCTGCTGATAGGTTAATTTGCCATTTGTCCACTTAATAAAGTTTTGTCGGAGACAAATAGTAAACTCAATAATATCCTGCCAAGAACCAATAGCAAATACATCATCTCCACCGGCATAGATGATTGATAGTTTTTTCTCTTTGGCAAACTGGTTGATATAGACCTTAAAGAAGAGACTCATACTTCTAGAGAAGGTTGCCGAGCGTGCCAGAGTATTATGCTTGCACCATCTTGATAGGAGAACCCAGCCATAAAGGCTGCTCCTAGGGTCATCCACATCTAGTCGAACGACTGCCAGACGCTTGATACCTTGACCAGACTCCTGAGATAGTTTAGCATACTCATAAATCTCATCATACTTGTAATCTCCGACAAAGACATGGGTTGCTTTTAGGATATCTGTACTATAGCTATTCTTGACATAAACACGATTCCACTCTTCATTAGCGAGGTCGGCTTTGGAAATACCACTAATATAGGCTCCCGGACCTATCGGGAGGCCTTTTTCTTTTGTGACAATATAGTAGCTTTCTTGTATTTCCTTGGCAAAGCGATACATTCCAGCACAGATATGGCAGACCTCTTGATCTTTTATACTTGGTAGCTTTTTCGACTGAGTGGCAAATAGCATTCATTCTCTCTGGGAACTTTTTCCTCCTTGGTTGAGTTCAAGGAGAGTTTTGGCATCATAACGAGAAATTTTCTTTTGGGAAATCATCCGACTAGTTGTTTGATAGACTTTTCGATAGTCGGCCAGTGTCGTTGTCATATCATTGGCAGAAAACGGACTCCAACCAAATGCTACGTATAAACCTGTCTGGAAGTGCTTGACCAAAAACTGATTGAATTCTGCTTCAAAGTTAGCCAAGGTTTCTCTAGTTTTTTCAGTGTTTGGAAGGATAAAGTAGGCGTGCCCACCACCGACGTAGAGGAGATTAGCCCTCGTAAGCTCTAACTTCTCCAGTAAGCTGTCAGCGATATGTTCCCCCATAAAATCTAAATACAAGGAACGTGCTTTTAGTTGCTTGGCTGCACCAGCTGTTGCGATATTGTAAATAAAATCCTGAATCCCTGACAAGTCAAAACTTGCTAATAAAAAGGCCTTCTCGCTATAAAAAGCTTCTAAATCTTGCCCCAGTACCTTCTCATAGTCACGGCAATTCTTGTCTGCTAAATAGTTTTCTATAGCTAGGGCAAAGCCAGCTGTCAGACGACTGTAGGTTGCTAGAGAAATATCTGATAATTCCTTGGTCCTTGTCGAAACAGGCACATAGGAAAGAGTAGACTCAAGAAGATTCAAAAGGGTATCTATCTCAGACTGGCTAAAGTCCAATCTCTCAAACTCTTTTTCTAAGGTCTCTACTATCAAGTCATAGTCTGACTGGTCAGACGGCTCACTCGATCCCTTAGCATAGTTTGGTTCCCCGTCAAGCTCTAATAGTCGTGCATCGAGATAACGCTGACTAGGGCTATCTGAAAATACATTGAAGATATCCGATTGTTTGCTTAGGAAATCTTCTTTTCCTTCATGAATTCTTGCTACCCCTTTTAGGCCTGAAGCAATCTTTGCAGCAGCTGACGTGATATAGACCAAACTATCAGGAGCTAAATCCGTCGGCAAATCACTAGAAGTCGCTTGTGGCTATCTGCTGGGCTATTTTTCATTATCCGAAAAGCGTTTAAACCATTCGGACCCAATGGTACCCAGGTCTCTTTCTCATCATACCTGGAACCTTGAATCACCTTGCCGATGGCGTGCAAAAGCGATCCATAAACTAAATCAATCTTTTCTTTCTTCAAGTTCTAAACCTCCCATCCCTAAGCTAGTTTTCATACCGAGACCTGAGTACTCTCCAAATTTTAGAAGCATATTAGCGTATGCTTTCAAGGTATTTGGACCTGTAATCTTAAAGGTCAGTCTCCCCCTGAATCCAGGGATTTTTTTACCATGGACTTTAAAATAGCTGGATTCCAATCTATAGCCGGTAATTCTACTATGCTTGACCAAGTAGTCCAGGGTTTCCTCTTCGATGTCCTGACGATTCTCGACCAGACGTGCATACTTCATCATCAAACTCTGAAAGATGAGACGCATGGTCGGAAAGAGTACGTACTCTCCTTGGGAGCGAAATCCTGTCGGAGTTTGAAAATGAATAGTAAAGAGTGACCGATCTTGGTTTTCATTAAAGAACTCAAAGAGTTGCTCTGAACTGAGATCTTGCATGGAGAAAGATTCCACCATGAGAGTCGGCAAATCATGAAGTTCTACTTTCCTGAGCTCCAAGAGAACAGGCAAGATCTGCTTGACAGCCTCATCCGTCAGGAGATGAAGGGACCATAGGGTCTTGTCCTTTTGATGGATGATTTTTAGTGAGTAGAGGGTTGGTCTCCTGCTCATGTAGCCAAGTCACATAGTCTGGTTCTAGTTTTTCCATGAGAAAAACCTTGGAATTTTTGTCGACAGGTCGCTCGGTGATTGTTCAATCCGCTTAAATGATAGTTCGATGCGTTTCATATGCCTCCTTTATTAATACAATTGCGCTTTTTGCTTTCTCATGAGCGCTTTTCTTTTACTTTTAAAAATCCTTTCCCTTATGAAACTGTCCCTCGTGAGGTAGATAGGTAGCTATACCCATAAAAAGACTACATAAGCCGAATAGACAACAGTTTCCGGCCACTTCCGAGGTAGATAGGTAGCTATACTGTCAAAGATTGGCTAGAAAAAGGTAAAGACGGAAAGTTTCCGGCCCCTCGCGAGGTTGACAGGTAGCGATACAGACGTACAGGTATCGCAAAGAATACGATGGCAAAACCGAGTTTCCAGCCCCTCTCGAGGTAAAGTGGATGCTATGCACAAAGGTCTTGATGTTTCTATTTATGCAAAACCTGAATTGTTTCCGGCCCCTCGCGAGGTAGATAGGGTACTATACCGAACGATATTCGACCGAAGCAGGCACAGGCTGAAGGTTTCCGGCCCCTCGCGAGGTAGATAGGGAATTATACTGAACTCGGATTCTTCTCTCACGTTGTAGGAAATGGGTTTCCGACCCCTCTCGAGGTAGATAGGGAGATATACCTATACTCTAAACCCTGATATGAATGTCATCAGATACGTTGGTTAGGTTCCGGCCACTTGAGAGGTAGATAGGTTCTTATACTTTTAAATGGAACTATATGAGTTTTCGACCTGAAAGAGTTTCCGGCCCCTCGCGAGGTAGATAGGTTCTTATACGGTTGAAAAAGGGTTCGAACGTTTCTTGCCAGCACGTTTCCGGCCCCTCGCGAGGTAGATAGGTAGCTATACTATTGTAGCACTTATTGGTCGTACAGTACGTAAACCGTTTCCGGCCCCTCGCGAGGTGAATAGGCTGTTCTACATTATGAGGGTATTGAAGTCGAGGAGGTGGAGTGATGAAGGTTTCCGGCCCCTACCGAGGTAGATAGGTTCTTATACGCTAAAGAACTTGTACAACAGGGTGATATCTGGTCGTTTCCGGCCCCTCTCGAGGTAGATAGGTTCTTATACCTGACCAAATTTCATGTGCTGAACATTCTGAATATGCCCCACAGTTTCCGGCCCCTCGCGAGGTAGATAGGTTCTTATACCGAATAAGGTCGCTCGCATGGCTCTGACGAATCAGTTATTATTCCCGGCCCCTCGCGAGGTGGATAGGTTCTTTTACCCTAGGTTTAGAAAAGAATATTGATGTCTCAATTTATGCGTTTCCGTCCCCTCTCGAGGTGAATAGGATGTTTTACACCCAACCATCACTACAAAAGATAAAGAAGCTTTCGTTTCCGGCCCCTCCCGAGGTTGATAGGGGGCTATACTATGCAACAGTGAACGAAAGTCCAGAACTACAAAAAGTTTCCGTCCCTCTCGAGGGTAGATAGGGTTCTTATACCCCAAGCAAAGAAGAAAAAGACTTCACTAAGAACTTCATGGGTTTCCGGCCCCTCTCGAGGTAGATAGGTATCTATACGAACTTAAAGATGAATTAACAAGACTAAACCCTAAAAGTTTCCGGCCCCTCGCGAGGTAGATAGGTATCTATACTTGGAGTAAAAGGAACATTTGACGCTGACTTCTAGTTTCCGTCCTCTCGCGAGGTAGATAGGTAGCTATACGCATTATATGGATATGTTAAATCTATCAAAAGAAGAGTTTCCGGCCCCTCTCGAGGTAGATTGGTAGCTATACGACAACGACTCGTAGACTGGGTTTCCAACCCCTCGCGAGGTAGATGAGGAGCTACACTATCGGGAACATCTACGAAAATCCAGAACTTTTGGGGTTTCGGCCCCTCTCAAGGTAGATAGGTGGATATACCGAAAGTGAGCGTGTTGCAATTATCGTTCAGACAGAGTTTCCGGCCCCTCGCGAGGTTGATAGGTAGCTATACTCTAGGTTTGGGAGTTACTAACGTACACGCAGAGGAAGTAGTTTCCGGCCCCTCTCGAGGTAGATAGGTATCTATACCCCATATCTTGTATGTAAAACCCTATAACAAGCACTAGATATAACCTATTGGAAACTACTATTAGTATACCATATTTTGTAAGAGTTTTTCATCTCAAAAGAACAAACAATCCTCCTTTTTCTATCTCGACTTCATCTGTATTTAAGCGCAAGGTTTCTTCTCGATTTCCAAGGTAAAACAATGATATTGTCTAACTGGTCAGCATCATAGAATGCTTGCAACTCACTCAGCAAGCTACGATAGTTGGACTTTTCTAGATCAACCTCAAAGCAAGAGCGTTGGACTCGGATACCAAATCCCTCTAGTAACTTTGCGAATTTCAGACGCCTCTTATTACTGACAATATCATAAATAATGATACAAAAAGAAACTTTTTTTCTTAACATATTCCTTCTCCTCAGAAGATAGATTAAAGTAAAGTCCCATGATTATTCTCCTGTATAGCCCGTAACATAAAGTTCGGGTTTTAGACTTTCAAAAGCTCGCATCAATCCTTTAATCTGCAGATCTGCCATATATAGAAAAGTATAACGTTTTTTATCTTCTTCAACATACTGATGGATTTCTAACATCCGTTCCCTCATTGCACAGATAAAAACCTTTTCTCCCTTCATCTCGCAATAAATAGCCACCCTCTTCATTCTTTTCAAAATGCTCAACTGTTAATTTACCACTAAAGATTAAGTCTAAAATAGTATTATCAACGATGATTGGACGCCACTCCTCCATGAGGTCACTCGCTAAACTTGCATGGTGTTGGTTGCTCTGATGCATAACTCCAAAACCATAACTCAAACCATTTTTTTCTTATCAGGCCTAAAAAGCAAGAATAGAGCAAAGAGTAACCAAAATTTAGTAGACTATTAAAACAATCCTCAGCAGGCCTACGACTTCGTCTATAAACATGAAAATCATCAGGCACTAGCAAACCCAAATAGTAAAAATAAGACTTTGCAATTCTACCTTCATACCCCATCACTTCTGGTATTGACATAGCTTCAGATATCTTTTTCTATACTTTCTTCAAAGCGCGAAAAATCTTCATGTGTTAAAATTCCATCTTGATTATAATTTTTAAGTAAGGATAGCTGGTGATTTACCTTGGCGGAAGCTATTTTTTTAGATATAGAGAGACAAAAATTCTTATCAAAACAAGCTTTCGTCTGAATAATTTGCTTCTCAAAATCTTCTTGTCGATAGGAATCCAAGCAAGCCAAAAATTTACCTTCACCAGAAAAATAATAAACATTGATTTGCTTCTTTGCTAAAGCCTTTAGTAATTGTGTGCTTAACTGAGCGTTCCCAAACACTATGACATTCTCAACTAAGTGGATTGAGATTTCTTTAACAATCTCGCGTTGACCATTCTTTATGATAATCATCTGATTACAGAGACTTAAAAAATGGTCAAACTTTTGAACAAATAAATCACTCATCTCATATACACCTCCTAAATGTATAAAGGATATTATTTTATTACTAAAATTGCTTTTGTCAATACCAAATATTAATTTTTTTAAAAACACGAACCAGCTTGACTGATTCGTTTCGTTACTATCACTACTTCCGATACATCTTAAATTGTAGGAAGAGGTCACTATATTTTTCCTGTCCATTTATGGTCAAATTTTTCATAAACTTCTAGGTGTTCTATGGTGTCTGCATCTGGATAAAAGGACTTGTCCTCTTTTGTCTCCTCAGGGAGCATTTCCTTAGCAGCAGTGTTTGGTGTTGAATAGCCAACATACTCAGCATTTTTCAGAGCATTTTCAGGCTTCAACATGAAGTTGATGAAGGCATAGGCTGCATCCTGGTTCTTAACAGTCTTAGGTATCACCATATTGTCAAAACCAGAGGTTACTTGCTTCTGTCGGTACGACGTATTTGAGGTTAGGATTTTTTTCCAACATCTGGCTAGCTTCCCCTGAAAAGGTCACACCAATGGCAGCATTATTCTGAATCATGTAACCCTTCATCTCATCCGCCACAATAGCCTTGATATTCGGTGTTAGCTTATAGAGCTTATCTACTGTTTCCTCCAACTGCTGTGGATCTTTAGAGTTAAGGCTATAGCCTAATGAGTTAAGACCTAGCCCAAGTACCTCACGCGCTCCATCAAAGAGCATGATGGAGTTTTTATACTCTGGCTTCCAGAGGTCATCCCAATGTTCAGGTGCTTCTTCTACCATGGTTTCATTGTAGACAATTCCCAAAGTTCCCCAGAAGTATGGAATAGAGTACTCATTGTTTGGGTCAAAGGACTGGTTGAGAAATTCAGAACCGATATTCTCAATGCCCTCAATCTTGCTGTAATCTAGCGGAACCAAGAGATCTTCGTCCTTCATCTTGTTAATCATGTACTCACTTGGGATGGCAATATCATAGGTTGTCCCACCCTGCTTGATTTTCGTGTACATGGCTTCGTTAGAGTCAAAGGTTTCGTATTGGACTTGAATCCCTGTTTCCTCTGTAAATTGTTCAATCAAGTCTGGATCGATATAATCTCCCCAGTTATAGATGACCAATTTTTGACTATCACGACTATTGATTTTACTGTCCAAATGGTAGGAAATTCCCCACAAGACTAGGATAATCGCTAAAATTCCTGCTAAAAATGAATAGAGTCGTTTCATGCTTGATCCTCCTTCTCACGTGTAAATGAAGTAATATCCAACTACTAGGATAATACTAAAGAGGAAGACCAAGGCTGAAAAGAGCATTGATTTCTAAAAGAAATCCCTTACGAGCCCAGAGTATATCTCGACTGAGAGGGTTGAAAAACCATTTCCCGTTACAAAGAAGGTCACAGCAAAGTCATCTAAGGAATAGGTGAAAGCCATAAAGTAACCTGCGATGATAGACGGCGTTAAATAAGGAAGCATAATTTCCTTAAACATTTGGAACTGACTAGCCCCAAGGTCATAGGCTGCATGAATCATATCTCCATTCATCTCTTTCAATCGAGGCAAAACCATGAGCACTACGATAGGAATCGAGAAGGCCACGTGACTGGACAAAACTGTCAGAAAACCAAGTGAAAACTTGAGTTGGGTAAAGAGAATCAAGAAGCTGGCACCAATCATAACATCTGGTGCAACCATCAAAATGTTATTAAGAGATAAGAAGGCTTCTTGATATTTTTTACGTGATTGGTAGATGTAGATAGCACCAAAAGTCCCAATCACAGTCGCAATCAAGGCTGATAGGAAGGCTAAGAAAAAGGTCTGAACCAATATTAGCATGAGTCTTCCGTCACCAAACATAGTCTCAAAGTGAGTCCAGCTAAAACCTGTAAAGCTATTCATATCATCCCCGGCATTAAAGGCATAGCCGATCAAGTAAAAGATTGGCAAATAAAGGACAATAAAGACAAAGGCTAGGTAGAGATTGGCAAATTTTTTCATCGTTCTCTCCTTTCCTTAGTCACCCACATAGTGATAAACATGGTCAGGATAAGAACAACACCGATAGTTGAACCCATACCGTAGTTGTCATTGGTCAGGAAGTTCTGCTCGATGGCAGTCCCCAAAGTAATCACTCGGTTCCCCCCAATCAAGCGAGTCAACATGAAGAGACTCAAACTTGGGATAAAGACAGATTGAACTCCGCTTCGCACCCCGTTCATAGACAGAGGGAAGATGATATGACGGAAGGTTTCCCACTTGGTTGCACCCAAGTCATAGCTGGCATTGATGAGATTGTTATCCATATCGTCCAAAACGTTAAAGATAGGCAAAATCATAAATGGAAGCTCAATGTAGCTTGCGACAAAGATAAATGAGAAATCTGTAAATAGTAACTGCTGAGAACCAATTCCGATAAATTCTAGGAATTGGTTGATAGAACCATTTTGACCAAAAATTCCGATAAAGGCATAGGCCTTAAGGAGAAGGTTGATCCAAGTCGGCAGGATAATTAGCATGAGCCAGAGTTGACGGTGTTTGAGACGAGTCAAAAAGAGGGCTGTTGGATAACTGATAAGAAGCGTCACCAGAGTTACAATCCCTGCATAGAGAACAGAATTAAAACTCATTTTGAGATAGGTTAAGTTTTGCGACGCAAAATAGGATTTATAGTTTTCTAAACTGAACTGACCTTCGATGTTGAAAAAGGATTGTCCGAAGATCAAGACCAAGGGTGCCAAAACAAAGAGTGCAATCCAAAGCATGTAGGGCACTACAAAGAGTTTAGAGGTTGTTTTCTTCATCTCTTTCCTCCTCGATAGCGTTGATCAAACCTGCTTCTTGCTCTTCGATTTCTACGTATTCCTCGATACGTGCATCGAACTCTTCTTCTGTTTCATTAAGACGCATGATGTGGATGTCTTCTGGCTCAAAGTCCAGACCGATTTCCTCACCAACGATAGCCTTACGAGTCGAGTGAATCATCCATTCGTTGCCAAGTTCATCATAGGCGATAATCTCATAGTGAACCCCACGGAAGAGCTGCGTATCGACCTTAACTTGAAGTTTTCCTTCTTCTGGAAGGGTAATGCGCAAGTCTTCTGGACGAATGACGACTTCAACCGGTTCATTTGGTTTCATACCACCGTCGACCGCTTCAAAGCGTTTGCCGTTAAATTCGACCAAGTAGTCCTCAATCATGGTTCCTGGCAAGATGTTTGATTCACCGATAAAGGTTGCAACAAAGTGGTTGATTGGCTCATCGTAGATGTCAACGGGTGTCCCAGACTGAACGATTTCACCGTCATTCATGACAAAAATCCAGTCACTCGCGGCCAAGGCTTCTTCTGATCGATGGGTAACAAAGACAAAGGTAATGCCCAATCGCTGTTGCAGTTCACGCAGTTCGTACTGCATATCTGTTCGCAACTTCAAGTCCAAGGCTGACAAAGGTTCATCCAAGAGTACCACACGAGGCTGATTGATAATCGCACGCGCAATAGCTACACGCTGACGTTGTCCTCCAGAAAGCTTACGAATCGAACGTTTTTCGAAACCTTCTAGCTGAACCATCTTGAGAACTAATACACGTTTTCGATTTCTTTTTATCGACCTTATGCAATCGCAATGGAAAGCAACATTTTCAAACACATTCATATGTGGGAACAAGGCGTAAGACTGGAAGACCGTATGAACATCACGTTTATTGGTCGGGATGTCATTGATACGGACACCGTCTAGCATGATATCACCAGTTGTTGCATCCAACAAACCTGCAATGATATTTAGGATGGTTGATTTTCCTGAACCAGATGCACCTAGCAGTGATAAAATTTTCCTTCTTCCAACTCAAAATTAATATCTTTGAGAACCTTGGGTGTTGCTATCTTCAAAAACTTTAGAAACGTTTCTGAATTCGATAATTGGTTTTTCAATTGGCATAAATTCCTTCTTTTTCATGAGATTAACAGATCAGGGCTCTGTCAGGCCGCACTACCTCTTGCAGGAGTTAGACCACCTGCATGCATCTTCGCTACCGATAGGCTTTCACCCCCTTTACATGTCTAGTTAGCAGCAGCTAGGCTATTTTTATTTTATTCATGCTCTCCTAGGATTCGAACTTCTCGCTCGAGAGTAACACCTGAGTGTTCTTTAACCTTTTCAATGACAGACTCAATCAAGTCTTCATAATCTCTAGCAGTTCCATCAGCAATATTGACCATAAAGCCTGCATGCTTTTTCTGAAACTTCACGCCACCAATACGATATCCTTCAAACCAGCTTCTGCAATCAATTGACCTGCAAAAATGACCCACTGGACGTTTTAAAGACTGACCCACATGAAGGATACTTAAAAGGTTGTTTGAGTTCACGAAGATGTGGGTCAAGTGGTCCATCTCTTGCTTGATGACTCGTGATTACCTGGAGCTAAGGCAAACTTAGCAGATGGACAACTGCTCCTGATGCTTGAATGGCTGAATGACGATAACCGTGTCAAGTCTTTAGCAGACAAGGTTTCGATTTCACCTTCCTTAGTCGAGATTTGACAAGACTGTAGAACATGAGCAATCTCACCACCATGAGGCGCCAGCATTCATAAAGACCGCACCACCGACGCTTCCTGGAATTCCATGGCAAACTCAAAACCAGTCAGAAGCTATGACGGAGGGCACATACGAGTGGTTTCCAATCAAGTTAGCTCCAGCTTCTGCCTCAATGGTATGGCCATCAACAGAAACGTTATTGAGCTTGTCACACATGATTACAAAGCCACGGACTCCACCCTCACGAACGATAATGTTATTGCATTTCCAAGAACCATCAAGGAATGTTTTCCGATTGGCAAATTTTACCACACGAGCTATCTCATAGCGATTACGAGGAAATACTAAATAATCTGCCTTTCCTCCAACTTTTAGTATAGGTATAAGTTTTTAGCGGTTCATCGAATCGAATATCGATTCCTTCTAAGGTTTCTTTTTAGTTTATCTAATACGGTCATTTTTCTAATCCTTTTTATAAAAATTCATTCCATTATACCATTTTTAGCTCTATTTTTCGATGATTTGTTAGCTTTTTCAAAGTTCAAACTAAAGGATGAACCTCCTTTTTGTATTATTGCTTTTTATAAAGATTGATTTTGTAGAAAGTAAATAAAAATAATAACTTCCACTGCTACAATCCTTCTACGAGAAGAGGATTTGACAACCAGCCAACTTGGAGATAGGCTCGGAGCCAAATCAAATAGGGCGTGTAAACCATAAGCAGCTACCAGGTAAATCCATTTCTTTTGGCGAACTGCTTGGAAAACCCAGAAGGTCAATCCAACTTGAAGAATCAATGCAAGAATTCTTTCGACTCCCAAAAGATAAATCTGCCAAAGCTGCTAGATTATGAATGGTGGCAAGTGTACTCTCAGGTAAGAGTTGCATGATAGCTGGATTTTGCGATTCAACTGCTGAAAATAGGATAAAGAGATTGAGTAAACCAGCAATTCCGATATAAATCATTTCTAGCCCACCATGACCAAGACCATAGGCGAGGGCATCTGAGATCTTCCATCTCTCTTTTTTTGTTCAACCATTTGAAAAAGATTAGTCGAGCTGTTTCTTCAAACAAAGCAGCCATACAGATCCCGTAAATCACATATAGAAGGGGATTTTCCGTCATGAGTGGAACTATCCATCCTTTTTGTGGATGAAGAACCAAGAGATGAACGATTTTTCTCCAAGACTTGAGAAGAGGCAAAAACGCAACTGCCCCCAAGTCCCAAAACTGCAAAATTAATCTTGTATTGCTTTCTTGCATACCAAACTGCTGCAATGAGAAAGGCAAATAAAGCCAGCATCGTTATTATTACATGAATTTTTCATATTTGACTCCCTTTTATTCTGCCTGTTCGATATCTTTTTCATCTCGTCAACATTAAACTTAGCAAATAGATACTGACGGTCCTGAACAGGAAAAACGTTGATCCAACTGGTCAACAGCCCCACCTCTACAATACCCTTCCTTGATAACGAAAGTCCATAACGTGGCCACCAAAGGTTGAGGTCATCTGAGATGAAGTGCAAAATGGTAACCAGCAACACTAACTCCATGGAAGAATTTCAGGTGTCCAAAAGCCAACGATGGTTCCTGAGACATTGTCGCAGCTATATTCAGGCTGATGCGTCGCAACCTCAGCAAACTTCGTTTCAGTTGTTGACTTTTGGTATCATACGAACATGCATATGCTTAGAAAATCACCATGAATCTTGATGGAACGGAAATAGATTTCTCTCCATCATAATAGGGACTCAATACGTTTTTCAAGTTCCTGATCGGTCATTTCAAAACGCTGACGGAATATAACTTCTGCCTGATGGGGGACAACTGCTGCATAGGGAATCAAGCGCATCTGGTGAAACTTCAACAATCTCTGGTTTTATCACCTGACCCCTTGGCTTGATAAAGCTTTTACCATCTAAGACAATAAGCTCGCCATCGATAGAGTCCAGCGTCCCTAAACCTAAATCACCATGTTGGAGCAATTCACAACGGTCATGACTTCCACATAAAGTCCGGCCATCAAGCGCTCCTAAAGTATTGTATATGGAACTAATTTTACTGGTTCTTGCACCTTAATAATCTCTACTCTTTCCAGAAATTTTTCACTTAATAAAGTATATCATATTTCTTTCAGAGATTTTGAATGTCAGAGGCCCTTTTAGATTGCCAAACGTTTGAGGGTACAATGTAACAAAATCAAGAGGAGGTCTGGTATGCAAAAAGAAAGTATGAACAGGTTGTTGCCTATCTAAAGAAGGATTGAATCTGGAACTTTTCCTGGAAGTCGCTGCCCTCCATTCGGAACATTAGCCAAGACTTCCACTGCAGCAAAGACACTGTCAAAGAGCTCTCTTAGAACTTCGATATGAGAAATACATCTATTCTAAACCACAAAGTGGCTATTATGTCTTAGGAGCAACAAAAGTAGTCATGATGATCTAGAAATTTTAGTCAATGATGAGCACTTGGGTTTGCCCTGATGACTTTCGTCTTTGTGTAAACGAAAGCTTGATTGGTCGAGAAAACTATCTCTACAACTACTATGAACACCAAGAGGGCTTTAGAAGAATTACGAAAGTCTGTTCAAAACTACTCGAGCAAGCTATCTACAGTAAACCAGACCAACTGGTTTCTAACCTCTGGAACCCAACAGGCTCTCTTTATCCTTTCTCAGATAGACTTTCCGAGGTCGGACGCAGGAAATTCTGGTTGAGCAACCTACTCTATCATCGAATGAACCAACTCCTGCTGGCTCAGGGACTTCCCTATCAAACCATTGAACGACGGATTGATGGCATTGACCTAAATGAACTAGAGCAACACTTTAAAAAGGTAAGATTAAGTTTTTCTATACCATCCACGTTTTCACTATCCTCTGGGACATTCCTATACGGACCAAGGAAAAACGAGCCATTCTAGATTTGGCTGCCAAGTATCAAATTTATATCGTCGAGGATGACTATCTGAGGGACTTTAGATCCTAAAATGGGACAAACCTTTCATTATCTGGATCCAAAAATGATTTGGTCATCTATATCAAGTCCTTTTCTACCAGTCTATTTCCTGCCCTTCGAATCACTGCCCTCATACTTCCAAATGCCATCAGAAAGCTTTTGTGTCCTATAAAATATCCTTGACTATGATAACAACCTCATTATGCAAAAAGGCCTCTATCACTCTGCACATGATAGTCAATTATTCGATAGACTAGCTAGACTAGTCCTCCAAGAAAAAAGCAAGCTCAGATTCAAAGCTTTTAAAAAGCAATCCTATCAATCTACCAACCTATCCACTTCACTGATGGGACTCTTTACTTGAGTTTGAGACAGTATCCCTAGCATCGCTAGTCTCAAACACAGTTCTCCTAGGGATCTCGACTTTTTCGAGACCTCCCTACTTCATCTACTTGTCTATCACTTTGCCAAAGTGCCTCTTGAAAAAGATATGAAGAAATCACTAGATTGATTTTAAAAACAGAGCTGGACTGAGATCAACTCTGTTTTCTTATTGTTCTACTTGTTAGCTTAGCAGCTTTTTCAAGATAAGATTGAGTAAGTTCCCGTCATCCTTGAGTTTTTGAATAAACTTATCAACCACTTCCTTCAAATCTGAGTTACCTGATAGCTACAGCATTAGCTTCACCTTCTGTCATAGTCAAGCTGACTGTTGCCACAGCCAAATCAGAGTTCTTACCAGCATAGCTTAATGCGACAGGTTCATCCATGTGAACTGCATCAACTTTACTAGATTGAAGCTCGTTGACTGCTTCTCCCATGTTTGGTCAAATGAAGTCAACTGTGCTTTTGGAAGTTGCTCTTTTAACCATTGATTCAGGTACAGTTCCTTTTGAGCTGCAATATTAGCACTGCTAGAGAATCCAAATCCTTGTATTTTTCAAGGTCGGACTTTTCTGATTAGGAAGCTAATTTTATTTTCATAGTAAGGAATTGAGAAATCAAAGACTTCTTTTTGTCTTTTTCTTCAGTTGCACTGATTCGCAATAGCCAGGTCTGCTTTTCCTGTTTGAGAGACTGGTCAAGACATTATCAAAACTCATGACTTGAAATTTCAATTTTACTCCAAGTTCATCAGCGATTGCTTGCGCCATATCAATATCAGCACCGACAACTTGGTCCCATCTACAGGTGCTTGAAACTCAAATGGCGCATAGTCAGGACTAGTTGCGACAACTAATTTTTCCTTTTTGCTGATGGCCTCCACTGCTGATTGTGAGCTTGAGTCAGATGACTGACAGGCTACTAAAAAGAAACTTGCCAGAAAAACTAAAGATAACTAAAAACCACTTCTTATTCATAAAATAAACAACCTCTCTCGTATTTTTGTATAATTATAACTTATTTTGAAAATACTTGTCAAGATTTTTCTTGCATTTTCCTAAGAATATAATTATAAAAATTGAAATTCAGTGATTAGTTTATCTATCTGTTAGAACTTATTTTCAAAAAATCATTTATCATATCTTGATGTTGCTGGTTTAATCTGTGATATTTTGTATGCCCTACGATCAAAGAAACCTAATTCTAAAGTTTCTTCATCGTTGCATTTGTAAAGATAGAAGTTTCAGATGCAACTAAATACAAAATTGTAGAACTGAGCCTCATCACCATTTGGATAAAACTATCTGAATATTTTTGTATAAACATTTAATAGTCTTTTCACTGCCACTAGAGTCCAGTTTCTTCATAAAACTCTCGCACTAACGCTTCTACAGCCGATTCACCTAATTCAATAACCACCTGGTAATCCCCAGAGTTCCTTTATCTGCTCGTTTTTTGTAATAATATTTTTCCTGATTGAGCCTAATATTCCACAGGGTGAAATTTTAAAAATAATTTTATCTTTTTCAACTTTTTTCTTATATATTCTGTATATGGTTCATTATTCACCTCTGACGCAATACTCTTCGAAAATCTTCAAACCACGTCAGCTTCCATCTGCAATCAAAATAGTATTTCGACTCGTCAGTTTATCACAACCTCAAAAACGGTGTTTTGAGCAACAGCAGCTCGTTTCCTAGTTTCTTGATTTTCATTGAGTATATCTCTAGACAATGAAAGCACTCTGAAATGGCTTTCACAATAATTTTACATTTGAATACTTTGTAATTCTGCAATCTTCTGTTTCAGTACACTACCCATTCACAGAATATGCATAGTCTCCGATACGCTCCAAGTAGGAAATCACTTGAAGCAATCTGCGACCTGTGACAATAGCATCTGATTCTTTCTGATTTCTTCAGTTGCTAGGTCACGGATGTCCTCAAAATAGTGGTTAATTTTTCATCCACAGTAGCAACTTCATAGGCCTTCTCAACAGAAGCGTTAAGTAGAGATCAAGAGTCGTTTCAACAAAATTCTTGACATCGCGTCCCATCTTCTTAATTTCTTCTTCGACGGCAGGGATAGCTTTGTTCACCCTTCATACGAATCGTTGCCTCAGCAATGGATACAGCATGGTCTCCCATACGTTCCAAGTCTGAAACAGCTTTTTAGAACTGTTAGAAACTGTATCGCAAGTCTTGTGAAACTGGCTGTTGAAGGGCAATGATTTCAAATGATTTCTTTTCCAGTTTCAACTGCATATCTCATTGACTTCTGCGTCTTGCTCGATGACTTCTTTAGCCAGTCACGGTCATGTGTGACAAAAACGCACGCAGTACGATTGATTTGGGAAAGAACTTCTTGTCCCATGGCGTAAATTGATTTGACACATTTCTCTAAATCTTCTTCAAATTGAGATCGTAACATCTTCTTCTCCTTATCCAAATTTTACCTGAAATGTAATCCTCTGTTTCCTTATGTTGTGGGTAGAGGAACATTTCTTGGTATCGTTAAATTCAATCAAATCTCCACTGAGAAAAAGCCTGTCTTTTATCAGAGATCTGAGATGCTTTGCTGCATGGAACGAGTAACTCAAATAGCATGGTGTATTTATCTTTTAGACCATACAAGGTTTCCTCAATCTTACCAGCTGAAATAGGGTCTAAGGGCTGAGGTCGGCTCATCCAAAGAGGATAATCTAGGACTAGTAGCCAATACACGAGCTACACAGACACGTTGTTGTTGTCCCACCTGATAGACCAATGGCTGAATCATGCAAACGATCCTTGACCTCATCCCAGATTGAAAGCACGCTGTAAAGCTTTCTCACAGCTTCATCCTAAACACTTCTTGTCTTTCTCTCCATTTGATGCTTAGTCCATAAACGACATTTTCATAGATGGACATTGGGGAAAGGATTGAGTGTTGGAAACACCATTCCAATTTCCTTACGCAAACTCAACTGTATCAGTACGAGGGCTATAGATATGTGACCATTGTAAACCACTGATCCAGTTGTCGTCACTTCAGGATTAAGGTCACCCATTCGGTTAATAGCCTTTAGAAGTGTTGATTTCCCGCATCCAGACGGACCGATAAGAGCCGTAATTTCCTTGGGTTGGAACGATAAGGAAACACTATTCAAAGCCTTTTTTTATTGTAATAGATCGACAGGTCTGAAACCCGTAAAATCGGTTCTGTCACACTGTTCCCTTTCTAACCAAAGTGACCAGTTACATAGTCATTAGTGACTGTAGCTTTAGCATTTTGGAAAATATTATGCATGTCTTTATCATACTCAATCAAAGTCACCCAAGTAGAAAAATCCAGTGTAATCACTAGCACGCGCAGCCTGTTGCATACTGTGGGTCACGATGATAATGGTAAAGTCCTTCTTCAACTCCAACATGGTTTCCTCGAGCTGAGCTGTCGCAATCGGATCCAATGCTGATGCAGGTTCATCCATCAAGAGAATATCTGGTTTTACAGAAATAGCACGTGCGATACAGAGACGTTGCTGCTGACCACCCTGATAGAGTCAAAGGCAGACTTATGAAGGTCATCTTTGACCTGATCCTAGAGGGCAGCTTGACGAAGTGAAGTTTCTCCAATTTCATCATAGGACTTTTGTCCTTAACACCTGCACGTTCATGTGCAAAAGGTGATGTTGCGATAGATTGATTTAGCAAATGGATTTGGACGTTGAAATACCATTCCGATATAGTTTACGCATTTCATAAACATTGATTTCCAGGACGGTTGACGTCAATCCTTGGTAGAGGATTTGTCCTGTAACCTTAGCAATATCAATGGTATCATTCATACGGTTGAGACTGCGTAGGTAGGTTGATTTTCCCTGATCCGATGGGACCAATCAAGGCCGTGATTTTATTTTTCGAAATTGCATATCGACGCCCTTGATGGATTCATTTTTACCGTAGTAAACATGTAAACTTAGCAGAGAGGGCCACTTTTCTTCTGGAAAAGGTAATGATATGCCTTTTCATCCCAATTATATTTTGACATGGCTTCTCCTTTAGGCAGCGGTTAATTTCTTGTAGGTAGCTTCCGAGTTTACGTAGCTCCAAAGTTAAAGATCAAGATAAAGATTAGGGAGCACTCGCAGCAGAACCTGCTGAAACAAGTGTTCCATCAGGAATAGTTCCTTCACTATTGACTTTCCAGATATGGACAGCCAAGGTTTCTGCTTGACGGAAGATTGAGATTGGACTGGTTACGCTGAGGACATTCCAGTTTAGACCAATCAAGAGCTGGTGCTAGATTGATCCTGCTGTAGATAGATAGAGCTGCAGCTTCACCAAAGATACGACCTGATGCAAGCACGATCCCGTTACAATACCGGGTAGAGCTTCTGGGATAACGACATGAAGAACTGTTTCCCAACGAGAGATTCCCAAGTGCCAAACCAGCTTTACGTTGCGTATGGTGAACGTGCTTTTCAAACTGTCTTCAACATTACGAGTCATCTGAGAAGGTTAAAGATGGTCAGCCAAGGCACCTGAAATAATTGAAAATCCATACTCGAAACTGGACTACAAAGATGAGGTAACCAAAGAGACCGACAACTACTGATGGTAGGGAAGACAAAGATTTCAATACAGGTACGTACAAAATTTGTAATACGACCTTTTTAGCATACTCTGCTAGGAAAATTCCAGCCCCATTGATAGAGGACAGAGATAAATAATAATCACCAAAAGGAAAAAGGAATTATAGAGCTGAATTCCAATACCACCACCTGCTTTGATAGGAGGATGATTTCCCGTCAAGAAGACCAAGAAACATGAGGTAAGCCTCGAACCAAGATATAAAGAATCAAGGAAGCTAGAATGGTCACAATGATTCCAGCGATGGTGTAGAGGACAGCTGTATGTAAGTTTATCTAATTTCTTAGCGTGCATAGTTTTTCTTTCTCTCTCTTTCGTAATCAATTTTAATCACACTGTTAAAGGCCAAGACTCATCAAAAGAGCAATACTAAGGCCAGTGACCAAAGAACGTTATTATCAACAGTTCCCATAACGGTATTTCCGATTCCCATGGTCAATACAGATGTCAGAGTCGCTGCTGGTGTCAGTTAGCGATGTTGGAATCACACTGCTGAGTTTCCAAATCAACCATCTGAATAGCAAGGGCTTCACCAAAGCACGCGCCATCCCAAAAGACCACTGCCGTACTCCTGAACGAGCAGCCTTCAAGGTTACACGCCGATGGTTTGCCAACGAGTCGCTCCCATGGCTAAACTAGCTTTCACGGTAGTGACGAGGAGACCGCACGTAAGCTATCTGTTGTCATGAAGGTACAGTCGGCAAAGATCGTAACAAAGAGAACGAAAAATTCCTGATAAAATACCGAAACCTGTTCCACCAAAGACACGTAGCTGCAAATGGTACCACGACCTGCAAACCGATAAATCCATAAACTACTGAAGGAATCCCAACTAAGAGTTCAATAGCAGGGTTGCAAAATCTTTAGCTCCTTTTTGGAGACACCTCTGTCATAAAGACTGCTGCACCAATGGCAAATGGTGTTGCAATGAGAGCTGACAGGATGGTAACGATAAAGGAACCTGAAATCATCGGTAGGCACCGAATTGTTTACCTGAAGGGTTCGAAGTCTGCTCCAAATAGAAATCAAAAGATATTGACTCCATTGACAAAGAAGGTCGATAAAGCCTTTCTGGGCTACGAAAAGATAAAAATCATAGCCACAATGATGACAATCAAAGAAAGGCAGGCAAAAGGTCAGACCCTTTTCCTAATTTCTCAAGACGAGAGTTCTTTGAAGGAGAGCAAATCTTTTGATAATTCTTCTTGATTCATTATTGGCTCCTTCTATGCTGTCACAGTACCTGCAGCATCTTTTTCAACCTTCATTTCCTTAACAGAAATATAGCCCATTCCTTTAACGATTCCATTCTGAGGCTTCATCTGAAAGGACAAAGTTTAAAGAAATTCGGCAACCAATTCATTTGGCTCACCAAGTGTATACATATGTTCATAAGACCACAAAGGCCAATTGTCGTGGTAACGTTTTCTGAGATTGGCTCATAACCATTGAGTTTGATATGTCGCTACTGAGTCATCGACATAGGCAGAAGGCTAGGTAGGAAATAGCACCCAGGGTGTTTGAGAAACAGATTGATTTGACCATCTCGTTTGAATCTTGTTCCTGACTTTGCATTGCTGATTTTCCATCCATAATCACACTATCAAAGGTTGCACGAGAACCTGAGCTAGCCGCTCGGTTGATATATAGAGATGGCTAAATCTTCTCACCGACTTCTTTTCCAGTTGGTAATTTCACCTGTAAAAATTTGTATGAAGTTGATTCTGTCGTAAGATTATCAACATCTACTCTTTTATTGATGATAACAGCTATGCCCTGCAACTAGCCACCTTGTGGTCAACTACAGGCTGAAGCTATCGATTCCATCTTTTTCCTCGGCAAATACATCCGAGTTACCGACATCTACCGCTCCAGACTGAACTTGCGATAGCCCAGTACCAGATCCACCTTGGACATTGACCGTTTTTCCGATATTTCTTGAGCCAAACTCATCTGCACGCAGCTTCAACTAGAGGTTGGAGGGCTGTTGATCCAACAGCAGTCATAGATTCTCACTCGATCAATCCAACTTGCACATCCCTGCTAGCGACCCAGCAAGCAAAAGAGTTGCAGAGATAGTAGCTTTTCTCACTATTTGTCTCCTTGAAAAATAATGGTGAATAGCTTGGAAGATTTGAATATTTTTCTAATGTTTTATGCAAAATCATCCATACTTCCACTATAACATAGAATACTAGACTTTTGACTAGTTTTTACCTGAATCTCAAAGCCCTTAGGGAAATAGTTTCTTTTAGGGTATTTCACGGTTACTTTTAGCAAATCTAAACCATTTCCTTGAACTAGGACTTGATACCAGCCATTGGTTAGAGTTTTCAGATAATTGAATAGTTTCCCCAGCTACGTATTTTAGAAAGTCTTCTTGACTAATAACAACGGACTGCTTAACTTGACTTGTTTTTAAAGCTAAACCAAGAGCAAAACTTGGCTCAAATCGTTTTTTCTTAAAAGTCCCAAGATGAAGACCATTACGAGCGATCTTTGAGCTTACTCAAGTCTGGTAATTCGCTTGACAAAAAGATAAAGTTGGTCACCAAAAACTCTGTAGGATACCGGTCAGTTTTATCTTTAGATGTTTTTCTCAAAATCTTGCCACAAACTCAACTGTTCACGACTGAGGTTCGTCTTAGAAGGCTTGAACTTCCCAGTCTTGTTTTGTCCCTTAAACTGAAGATGAGCAACAAACTGTCCTTCTCCCTTAAAGAGATGTGGGTACATCCGAGCTGTTTCAGGTAAAATCAATTCAGTGACCATTCCATTGATAGTGTTGGATTGAATCAATTCAAAAATTATAGCCTATCCAGTAACCATTGGACGATTTCTTCGTTTTCTTCTGGCAGCCCGGTACATGTTGAATAGACCAGTCGACCACCATCAGCCAACATAGTAACTGCATCCGCTAAAATCTCACGTTGTAACTAGCGCACTGACTTGGATAATCCTCACTCCAATAATCCATAGCATCGGGCTGTTTACGAAACATTCCTTCACCCGAGCAAGGAGCATCTAGAACAATCAGGGTCAAAATAACCTTTAAAGACCTTTAGCTAAACGTTCTGCAGATTCATTGGTCACAACGATTAGTCGCACCAAAAGCGCTCCATATTTTCCACTCAAGATTTTGGCGCGTTTGTTTGAAATTTCGTTTGAAACTAAATATACCCTCACCTGCTAAATAAAGCGCCAGCTGAGTTGATTTTCCACCCGGCGCTGCCATGCCAAGTCTAGACCTTCATTCCTAGGATTCTGCTGAGCTACCTGAGCTACCATTTGAGCAGCTGGCTCCTGAGAATAAACCAAAGCCCATGTCACATGCTCAGGAGATTTTCCCAGAGACTTTTCCATAGTAGCCCCAAGGTGTATTGGGAATAGGATCAGAGAAAGTAGCTTGAGCTTTCTTTTTAGAGGATTAACGCGAAAAGCAGAAATGGCATATCATCAAAAGAGGCAAGAAAAGCTCTTGCCTCATCTCCGAAATATTCTTCATATACAAATCCTTCCGAAAGTTCATTTATGGTTTCCTTTTCGTAAATATAGGATTGAATTTACGGTAACTTTTCTCTTGTGCCATCATGATAGGTTGGCGTGACTCAAAGTCTACTGGCTCTCAGATAGAGTTACAATCTGATAGCCCAAGCCTCACCTAAGATACTGGCTGCTGCATGGTCCCATGGTTGGAGATAGGGTGATATAGGCCAATAGTTGACCTGAAGGATTCTCGAAAAGCTGATAGCAGCACTGCCATATACCGGACACCTAGTGAAGCCTTGGATAATCTCAGCAACTCCCCAAGTATTTGACTCTAGCATACCCGCATTCCCTGCAATTAGAAAGTCACACAGGGCTCATTCTTAAAAGTCAGGTAGGGGGCATCATTAAGATAAGCCTGAAAAGCTCCACTCCCATGATAACAAGCATCCCTCATTAACATCATAAATAATCCCCAAACTGACCGATACCTTCTTCGAAATAAGCCACCATGATAGCGAAGTCTTCACCTCTGTGCCACAAAATTGGTGCCATCAATAGGATCAATGACCCAGACAGAACTCTGATTGACAGAAGCTCTTAAATTTCCTTCTTCTGACCAAAAACTGGTCATGGGGGTAACGTGAGAGAATCTTATCGACCAAAAATCTTGTACTTCCTTATCCAAACGTGTCACCAAGTCTGTCGAAAGGTTTTCTCTCAACATGAAGATCATCCTTCATATGTTTTCGAATATAGCTCGCTGCTTCCTTTGACAAATCTCTTTGGCAAACGCAAATTTATTTTTCCAGGGAAATCTTCCTTCCCCTTGTTCTTTGGCTAGTTGAACAGCGCGATAAAAAGAATAGCCACTTGCAATTTCAAATTCACGGCCCGAGCGTTTTCTTCACTCTTACTAGGAACGACAACTTTAAATTTTTGTAGGACTCTAAAAGTCGTTTGGCTTCAACTTTGCCTTCATAGGCTGTTTCAACATCATTAAAGAAAAGCACTGAAGCAAGTTCCTTCAGTGCTCGACGACAAATCCTGAGTGGGTAACTATACTGTTTATTCATCTAATTAATACCAGCTCTTAATGTAGCTTCTTTTCAATTCTTAGCTTTACGATAACTGACGAGGAAGAAATGCACGAATCTCATCTTCGTAAAGCTAATCTCGCATACGTTTATCATCAATGATGATTGGGCGACGCAAAAGACTAGGATATAGCTCAATTAAATGAAGCAACTCCGATGCCGAGATACTTTCAACATCGATATTTAACTTTTTGGAAAATTTTTGAACGAGTTGAAATGATGTCACTCGTACCGTTTTCAGTCAAGGAAAGAATATGTTGTAATTCTTTTCTCGATAAAGGACTGGTCATAATGTTGTGCTCTTGGAAGGCACTTTATGATTATCAAGCCAGGCCTTTGCCCTTTACGACATGGTCTGTACAACCTCGGTGATAAAAATAGTGTAATCATGCTATTCTTCTCTTGCATACTTTTCTAACTCTGTTATACATAAAGCGCTTGACTAGTTATTTCCGTAAAAACCATGTTTTCTAGAGATAGGCTAATTCTGATTAAAGGTATATCATTTGCTCCAATATAGCAGATTTCCCAAACGATAAGGTTTTTCGAGACATTCGTTAAAATCTAGCTGATTTTATTCCTTTTCTGACTGGGAAGTCCTTCTACTTTTTGAAATAAAAAGAAACCAAAAAGAAGCTCATAGATACAGAAAAACAAGAGAAAACAATGGAGAAAAATTCCTCTGGTAGGATTAAAATAACTGGATCAAACGCGGGATCAAAAAGCCAAGTATCATCGCCCACGAAAAGTATCTGGTGGAACAAGGTAAAAACTGCTCAAAACCAATGAAGACACCAACAAACCTATACCAAGTGGTAGACCAACCATAAAGATAAAAGCTTTTTCGATAAAGAGAGAGGTAATCTGGCTTTACCAACTTCTTCCAGAAAAGATAGAAAAGGTGGAGCTGCCAACAAGAGTTACAGCTTGAGTCAGATGAAATAGTCCCTTCACAAACCCGCAAAAGTGGTGTAAACCAGATACCGAAGAAGGTAGGTTTGGCATTTCTAATTGCTGACTAAAAGGATTGGTCAAATAATCCATCCAAAACATTAAAAATTATGCTGGATGGTCTGAGGTTGCAGATGAACACGATTTGTCAAGTTTTAACCAAGAAATTTCCTGAGGATAAAGCAACCAAGCCAAGTAAATAGTCAATAAAATCGCAAGCGAGAAGAGAAGAAAAAGACTTCCTACAAAAGTAAATTTAGTTTTCATCAAAATTCCACTCCGCTAGACTTGAGAGGACATGGGTTGGGGCGATTGGTAAATCTGCTACTTCTTTCTGGTTTGGTAAAAACCAGTTGTTACTAATAGACTAGGAATTCATTATCGATTCCTGCGCGAATATCTGTTAGATAATTGTCCCCACCATGACAATTTCTTGTCGTTCAAGTCCTAGGTGCTCAACAGCCTTGTCCATAATAATCGCATTAGGTTTTCCGATATAAACTGGAGTTTTTACACGAGTTGTTGCTTCAAGAAGAGTAATCAGAGAACCAGCACCAGTGCAAAAAGACCTCGTTCCGTCGGGATGTTCAAATCAGGGTTGGTACCGATAAAGTGAGCACCTTTATGGATAGCTAGGCTGCTCGTAGCAAACTTTTCATAGTCTACTTGCCAGTCTCAAAACCAACAACCACATATGCAGGATTGTCCTTGTCCTCAACATAGCCTGCTGCTTGAATGGCTTCCTTTAAACCTGCCTCACCAATGACATAGACGAGTTTTTCTAGTCCAAGGTCATTCATATAGTCTATGGTCGTCAAAGTTGCAGTGTAGATAGTTGACACTGGTGTATCAATGTTGAAGTGATTAGTCAACATCTCTTGGACACTCTGGTGTTCGTGTCGTATTGTTTGTGACAAAGAGGTAGGGAATATTTTGCTTTTTGCAAAGTCATGGACAAAAAGCTTCTCCTTCAGGGATCCGATCTTTTCCCCTTATAAATTGTTCCGTCTAAATCTATTAAATATCCTTTATAAGTCATTTTCACTCCTTTGTAGTCCATTGAATAAGAGCCTGGGCATTGACGACTCCTTGGTTGGTAACTTGATGGCGGCTCATGATCCGTCCAACTCATAGCTAGAGGTAATCATACCTACCAGGACGAACTCCTTCACGTATTTGAGATTGATTTTTCTGTGGATATGATCCATGAGAAAGTCTGCTCCCATCACTCAAAAATCCAATCTAGGTACTTGCTATTATTGACATGCCCATTCATGTCCAAATCATAAAAGCGAACATGATAGTCCTTACTAGTAGGATTGTTCAAATCAGTGTACTTGGGACTCGAATGATTTTCTTTGAAAATTCCGATAGGTAAGGGCAACCATCTCAGGATCCACGCTATGGGACCCTTGCGACTATCCCGGTCCATCAGAGCAAAGGTCGCCAGCATTTGGATAATAGCTTGACCTGACTCATCGTAGATGGTGAAACGGCGGTAACAAAAAGAGACGATTGTAACTTAAAGCCTCTGTCTCGATGGTATTTCCTCGGCAAAAACGTGGAAGCCTAATCACATCAATATCGTACTCTGTAATAATCCAAACTAGATTATATTTTTCAAGTATTTCTTTTATCGCTTACGCCCAGTTGAGCTGACTGGCTACCTGAAACCCTGCAGAGAAAGTAAGATGAGGCTTGGTAGTTTGATATGCCCATTCATATCTGGACATATCAAAAGGAATTTTCATCTTCATTTGATAAGTTAAACCCATAGTATCACTCAAAATAAATCTTTCAGCTACTGTATCTCCTAAAAAGAGACCTTTCTTTTGTCATGCGAATTTGTTGACCTTCTACTTGTAAAGACCTTGATGATCACAAATCTTTTCACAATCTTGCTCCATACAACTCTTCAAAAGAAGTAGCAAATTTTTCTTCAAATCGTCTAATTGAAACCCCCAGATTTCTTACGGAGGTCAGAAACATTTCTTCTTCCATTTGTTCTCTCTGACTCAAATGTTCCTCATTGATCCTCGCATTACCAGCTTCTGCAGCTTTCATGTAGTGACGGATGGGCCCATGGTTTTTGTAGCGAACACCACTGACATAGCCCGAAGCGCCAGCGCCGATAGCAAAATACTTCTGCATTGTCCCAATACATAAGGTTATGACGACTTTCAAACCCTCGGCTTTGAAAAATTGGAAATTTCGTAATGCTCAAAACCAGCACGCTCTAATTCAGTAATAATGTATTCAAACATTTTAGCTTCCACCTCTTCCTTAGGAAGAGGTAACTCTCCCTCGTCTCATGCGGTTCATAAAGACAGTGTGGTTTTTCCAAAATCAAGCTATAGAGACTCATGTGAGGAATATCCAGAGCGATAGCCTTGGCAACATTATCCTTGGACCTGCTCCATAGTTTGCCCGGGAAGAGCGTAAATCAAGTCAATGGAAAGTATTATCAAAACCAGCAAGTTTAAGACGGTCTATATTTTCATAGATATCCTTCTCCAAATGACTGCGCCCAATCTTTTTCAGCATTTTTATCATCAAAGGTTTGCACGCCTAAGGAAACACGATTAACTGCTGAATTTTTAGGACTGCAATCTTATCCTCGTCCAAACTCCCGTGGTTGGCTTCAATGGTTAACTCCTCTAAGGTTGATAAGTCCAGATTTTTCGTCAACCCATCTAACAAAAACTCCAGTTGTTGGACGGACAAGGCAGTGGGAGTCCCCTCCTATATAAAGGGTTCGCAACTGCTGAATATCATAGAGCGATACTCTTCTAAGAGATGTTCTAGATAACTATCCACTGGCTGGTTTTTAATAAAGACCTTTTGAAAAAGTCACACACTAACAAAATCTGTGTGCAAAACGGAATATGCATAGGCTGATGTCGGTTTCTTCTGCATAGTATTCTATTATACCATAAAGACTTCATTCAATAAAAAATCACCATGTCTGACTCTAGGGAATCATGAAATGGTGACTCTATTTTAATCTTCTTGAATATCGATGACGATTTCTTGACCTTCTTCTTGTTCTTCCACAACCACTTTGTCTTCCAGTTGTTCTTTGAGACTGTTCAAGGTTTCTTTAGAAGCTTCTGTTGCCTGCTGTGCGCAACATTTTGCTTTTTCAAGGACTGTATCAGGGTGATTTCACCTGATTCCACTTGTTCCTTGGTTTTAAGAACAAATTCTTTGGTTTGTTCTTTTTACATCAGTCAGTTTTTTCACATGACTTGTTCCTTGGCATACTCAGGATCTTCTCTTAAATCTTCTAAAAATCCTTGTGCTTGACTTCTCACTTGCTTACCTTTATCACTAGTTAGAAACAAGGCTGCAGCAACACCTGAAACAGTTCCTAGAAAGATAGATGATAGTTTACCCATTAGCTATCCTTTTTATTTTTGAAAATTTACTTGCAACACGTATAGCTGATAAGCTGCGCCTGTCTTCGCGTTTTTGATCCAGCAGATGATGCTCTTTGCTCAAAACACGCGCTTGATCATTAAGGTCTGATACAGAAACAGACAAATCAGCTACTGCCAAAGAGGGATCAATCGTTGCCACCTTTAACGTTGATATCATCAACTAGAACATTGACCTCAGTTAATGGCTCATTGGTATAATGGAGAGTCACATCAAGATCAGATGTCAAGGTTTTTACAGTTTTTTTCTGATTCATCAATAACTCGACCAACTTTCTGTAAAAGTAATAATCAAATAGACTAAAAATACAACCAAGGCAATGGCTACAAAAATATAAGCAGCTTCTAACATATTAATTCTCCTTTTTATAATATAAAATGGTGCTCCGATTTTGATAGAAAACAATAAAGATTCCAAGTCCGATTAAGACAGCTGATAACAACTGGGAAACACGAAGGCCAAGGAACATGAGGCTATCAGTACGCATACCTTCAATAATCAAACGTCCAAAGCCATACCATATAAGATAAAAAGCTGTGATGCCCATTTATGAATACTTTTAGGCGTCTTCTAAAAATAAGAATCAAAGCAAATCCGATGACATTCCAAATGGACTCATATAGAAAGGTTACTGTCGATAAGAACCGTCAATGTACATCTGATTCTTAATAAAGGATGGAAGAAAAGTCCAGACTCTCGACAGCTGCACCATAAGCTTCTGGTTAAAGAAATTTCCCGCAGCGTCCAAGGCTCTGAGCAATCAGAACACTCGGTGCAGCAATATCTAAGAAATCCCCAAGTATTGATTAACTTGCGGTCTGCAAAGATGTATAGAACAATCGCCCCAGTAATCAGGCCACCATAGATCGCTAGACCGCCATTCCAGATAGCAAAGATTTCTCCTAGATTCTGACTGTAATAATCCAATTTAAAGATGACATAATACAGTCTCGCTCCAAGTATTGATAATGGGAAGGCAATCAAGATAAAGTCTAAAATATCATCAGATAAAATCTTTTTATGAGGTGCTTCACGCATAGCTAGAAAAACTGCTAAGATCAGACCTGAAACAATACAAAGCGCATACCAGCGAACAGCAAAGGGACCTATCTGAAAAGCAACAGGATCAATCATCTTTCACCTCGTTCTTTGAAATCAGATTTGTTAAACGTTCTTCAAACAGACGCGTCGCATCAAAGCCCATGTCTTTTGCACGATAATTCATAGCTGCCGCCTCGATAACAACAGAAATATTGCGCCCTGTTTTAACTGGGATGTGGATATGTGGAATGGTAACTCCAGAAACTTCTAGTTCTTCAGCATTATTTCCTAAGCGATCAAAGGTCTTATGTGTATCAAAATTTTCCAAATAAACAGCTAGCTGAACTTGTGAAGAATCCTTAACTGCACTGGCACCGTATAGACTCATGACATCGATGATCCCTACTCCACGAATTTCGATCAGATGTTTCAAGATTTCAGCAGGTTCACCCCAGAGAGTCATTTCATCCTTAGAATAGATATCACCCGATCGTCTGTTACCAAGCGGTGACCACGTTTAACTAGTTCTAACCTGTCTCACTCTTTACCGATTCCACTGTCACCTTGAATCAAAACACCCATACCATAGATATCCATTAGGACTCCATGTACACTTGTACGTTCCGCTAGACGAGAATCAAGATAGCTAGATAGTTCTCCAGACAAACGACTGGTTGCTGTACGACTAGTTAAAATCGCAATTTTACATTCTCTAGCAGCCTTCAACATTTCCTCTGGAACCACCAAACCACGGGCAACGATGACCGCAGGTGTCTCCGGTTGAAACATTTTTTTCAAGACATCGTAACGATTTTGAGAAGGCATAGAGACTAGGTAAGACCACTCCTTCATCCCCAAAAGTTGAATCCGCTCTGGAGTATAGTAATCAAAATAGCCCGTCATTTCAAGTCCAGGTCGCGTAATATCCGCAGTATTGATTTCTTTTCAGTAATTCTGTTTCACCATAGACAATGTCCAATCTAAGCTTTTTCAATCACTTTTTACTAAAACCGACATTATTTCCTCCTTAAATCGAGTTCTTCTCACTATTATATCAAATTGTAGGAGTGAAGTTTTAGAATTTTGCAGGATTTACAGGATTAATTTTAAAAAGAAAAAAAGACTAGATCTCTAGCCTTTCTAATTAATTAGAATTTTTACGTTTACGAGCTGCTTCTGATTTACGTTTACGTTTTACAGAAGGTTTTTTCATAGAATTCACGTTTGCGTGTTTCTTGAAGAGTACCAGCTTTTAGTAACTCGTACGTTTGAAACGACGAAGTGCATCGTCAAGAGATTCATTCTTTACGTACTACTGTTTTAGACATCACTCCCTTCAAGTTCAAGATCTATTCTATTTTACATGTAAAAATGAATAAATGTCAAGAGGAAAACCTCATTTATTCCCATTTTTCCTTAATTACTTTCTACCTATACTTTATCAAATCATACAACTTTGTTACTGCTTGTTCAAAAGTCTCAATATTCCCAATATTCATCAGGAAGATTCGAAATCTTACTCAAGTCATTGCTATCAAAATGGTAAACAAGGTGACGAAGGATTTGCTGTTCAATAAAAATGAAGATCCCTTAATAAGTCTATACTTATAGAATCCAACTTCTCTATATAATGACACAAATCAGCTAGAGACCGCTTATCAAATACGTTTTCTTCGTGTAAATAATAGAGAAAACTTTGGTTATCCGCTCGTATATTGTCTTTAATCAGATCATTTTTCTAATAGCATACTTTCATTCTCTCCCTGTATATCATCAAATGGTAAAAATTGAACCTAACTAGGTCTAGTTGTTCTACCATTCTATTATACCACTTCTTTCTATTGACTCATGAAAACTATAAAAACCACGCACCCAAAGAGCAAAATGGTTCCTAATTTTTATTTTTAAGTAAGCTGAGTGCTGCTGCATCTGCGATAATGGTCACATCTGGATGGTTTTTGTAGGCTACTTGCCGGTAGACTTTCTGTCACAGGGCCTTCAACAGTTCCAGCGATAGCTTCTGCTTTTGATTCACCATAAGCAAAAGAGAAGGATAGACTTAGCATCCAAAAATGTTCTTAATCCCCATTGAAATGGCTTGTGTTGGAACATCTTCAATCTTATCAAAGAAACGTGCGTTAGCTTCGATAGTAGACTGGTCAAGCTCTACAAGATGTGTTTTGGCTATCAAATGGAGTTCCCGGCTCGATTAAATCCACGTGTCCATTACGACCAATTCCCAAGATTTGTAGGTCAACTGGATGGTCAGCCAAAATTTGATTGTAGCGTTCCACTTCTTCTAGCATGGTCTTTATCGCCACGTGGCAAGAAGCTTTCTTTGAATGGTTTTTGATTGAAAAGATTTTCTTGCATGAAGTAACGGTATGATTGAGGATTGTCTCCATCCAGACCGACATACTCATCTAAGTTGACACTTGTAAGATTTGAAAAATCAAGGTCGCTTTTTAACGATTTCTTGGTAGAACTCAAGAGGGCTACTTCCTGTTGCAAGCCCCAAGGTTTGCGCACCATTTTCCAACTTTTCTTTCAGGATATCAAAGCAACTTTTCCACCTTCAACTGGATTTTTCCACTTTAATAACTTTCATTTTTATAACCTCCGTTTTTCTCTATTTTATTATATGGTATAGACCAATTTCTTGTCAAGTGAAAACGGTTTATTTTTGTAAAAATATGAATATAGTAAGTACTACTTAAAACCCATACTAGAAGTCATAAAAAGAGAACCTCGAAAAGTTCTCTCTTAATTGTAGGTATCAAGTCCTATTTTTATCGAACTATTTTTCTACGTTTTACTAAAGCTAGTCCTACAAGACCAATTCCTAGACCTAAAACTAGCAATGCTGTAGTAGCTTCTTCACCAGTTTTTGGTAAAAACACGATCCTTTGATTTATCTGATGACTTTGGAGTTGATGGTTTTGGTGGATTAGTTGTTTTATTTGGAGTTGTTGGAATTGTTGGTGGGACAGGCGGTTGATAGGTGTTAATCAAAAACAAGGTTCGTTTCATTTTTCTTGGATTGTTTTAGAAACATATCCCTCAGGAACCTTGACTTCAGCTATCGTATAACCATAACTTTCCTGCTGAATATTTAGGAAGATCGGTAAAGTATAGGTCCACTTATTATCTTCGCTCAAAGTAACTTTCTTTTTCCAACTTTTTGCCATTAGCATAGAGTTGGATCTTGATGTTATTTGGACGTTTTCCTGACTTATTATCAGCATCCTCCCAACGCTTATTAACTTTCAAATCAGTCACTTGTGGAAGATGTGTATTAGTGATAGTATAGTTCTTCTGATCTATCTCTGTCGTATATCCCTCTACATGATCCTCTGCTACTGTATAAACACAGCTTTTTCCTTCTGTATCATTTTCAGGTAACTCGGTCAAATGTAAAGTTCCAGTTATCTTCTGACTTAACAGATTTACTTTACTACTACTACTGCTTTGCCAAGAGACGAACTCTTATAGTATCTGGACGAATGCCATCTTGGTTTTCTGCGTCATTCCAAATCTTCTTACCTTTTATGCTTGTAGTCCCACGATAAACATTAGTAAATGTTGTCTTCTCTTCTCCATAGGCCACCGTTCCCATTTTGATACCATCATCATCCGTTACCGTTACAGTAACCTTTAATTCATGTCTATCATAGTCATAGTGACCAGAGTTTTCAGAAATCATTTCTTTAATGAGATAATGGTAAACGCCTTCTTTAGCATACTTAATAGCATTGAAGGTTACACTTCCATCTTCAGCATTTTTGGCAATTTGGATAGGCTGAGCTAGATTATTTGCATCATAAAGTTCAAAACTAAACTGATCTTTTTCTAATGCTTTTCCTTTTAGAATCTTTTGAGCCTTTTAATATAACATTTTCTGATTTTTCAGCTCCACCAAGACCTGATCCTGACTCTAGACGAACTTCACGCACGATACTACGAGTCTCAAAATTAGTGGCTGACCATGACAAGGTGTTAGAAACTAAAGACCCTGCAGGAACTCCATCTGGTAACTTAGTAGAGTATTCAATATACATTGCCCAATGATAGTTATCTCCAAATGGAATTGTAAATCCTGTGATTCCTCCTTGAGCATTTTTAGTGAATACTGCCTTTTTTGAAAAATTATCTGATGGCTCTAACGTAAGAATATGAGCCTCGTTACGAATCTTTGTAGGTTGTGTCTCATAGCGAACAGCTCTAAATGACTCAGGAATTAAGGTTTGTCCATCACCAAAAGTATCCGTAATTGTCATCCCACGAATCATATCTTGATTGGCATTCAAGAGAAATACGCCACTTAATGATACTTGGATCGGTGTCATCCTGATAACCATATTTCATCTCATAATCGCCAGCTTCACCACTCATCTTGTTTTGTACTTAAAAACTATAGGTCTTATGACCAATGGTAACAGTAACTGGTTGACTTTCCTTAACAACTTCTCGATTAATCGTTAAATTAAACTGAAGGAGTAACTCTTTTTTCTCAGGACGTTTTGCGAAATAGTCTGTAAAAGTTACAGTAACTTTCCCTGTACTCGGATCCGTCTGAGCTATTCCCACCTTCTTGCCATTAGTATTCTGTTACATCAAAGGTTAGATTCTATCAGTCTCAGCTCTTTTGGAATATCTAAAACAAGCTTTATCGTTCTCAGCTATACTCTGGCTATCTGAAAGGTTAACTGATAGGTTGCGAGTAAGCGTCCTCAACAACTCCTCTACATCCTCGGCTAGTTCAAGGCCAGACCTCTCATGGACCATCTTAGTATCTAGATTGTAATTATGACAGTTTCTGTTTGAACTATTTTTGCTAAATTGATCATCGATAATCCCATTAGCAAGAATGTTAAGAAAAATGTTGAGACATTTAAACCATTTTATGTTTCATAATAACCTCCTTTATTGTTAGGAAATATTTGATTACCTAACTATATTATAGCACTATTGTTTTAAAAATGTACATTTTAATACAATTTGTTTAATTATTAATAATGCTATATACTTATTTTTCTATAAAGCATTTGAAAAAGGTAAATTATCCAAACAATTCGTGTCGAATGTTCTGATTTAGAAAAATGTTCCAAACCAATAATCTCATCAAACTTATCAAACGAAATGCCTTTGGTTTTCGGAACTTTGAAAAACTTTTTAAAAAGAAATTTTTATCGTCTGAATATAAAAATGGAGAACGACGATCGTCCTCTCCAGATGTTTTGCCCACTACAGTTGACAAAGAGTTAAAGAAAAGCCCTTAGAAACTTGAGTTCTAAGGGCTTTGTCTTGGCATTAGACACTTTGTAATTGCTAGAAAATTTATTTTATAGGATTAAATATTTTCTTTAATCTTCTTTTTCTTTTTGAGCTAAACCTAATAGTGTTGTTGCCATTCCAATGATTCCAAGTCCAGTCATAATCGCATGTTGAATCCGTACCAGTATTTGGTAATTCCTGCACTACTTTTTCAGGATCCAAAGGTTTCGGATCTGGTTTTGCAGGAGTTTGTGGTTCTGGATTAGGGACTCACTGGAGTATCAGGGTTTAACTGGAACGAGATGATTGGTGTCGTCACCTGGGTTTTCAGGAGGATTGGTTTTCCTGGTTCTACTGGTTTACCTGGTTTGCTTGGATCTTTTGGATCTGGCAAGTATGGTTTTGTAGCCCGTACATTAGAACAACTGGTTGACCTGGTTTACTTGGATCTTTTGGATCATTTGGATATTTCACATCTGGTGTTGATGGAATTTCGGATCATCAGATTTTCGGAACCAAGCTACCAAGCGGTTTGTAAGTAACTGTATCTGTTGCTCAGGATTTTTCTGGAGTAACTGTCTTACCACCAGCTTCTGTCTTATCAGCGTAGTAACCTGGAATTACTGGTACAGATACCTTACCGTAAGTATGGCTCTTCTCATTCCATGTTGTAGTTCCAGAAGCTTTGTTTTTCTTTACCAGTAAAGGTGAAGTCATCTTTGGACATTGTCTCCGGAGTCTTATCGCCTGCTCCTTCAAACTTAACTGTTTGTTTAGTTGGTTTCTTCACATCATTTACGATTGGTACGTAGATGATTGGTGTCGTCACCCGGGTTTGTAGGGAGTGATTTGGTTTTTCCTGGTTCTACTGGTTTACCCGGTTTGCTTGGATCTTTTGGATCTGGCAAGTATGGTTTGTAGCCTGGTACATTAGGAACAACTGGTTGACCTCGGGTTTACTTGGATCTTTTTGGATCATTTGGATATTTCACATCTGGTGTTGATGGGAATTTCGGATCATCAGATTTTCGGAACCAAGCTACCAAGCGGTTTGTAAGTAACTGTATCTGTTTGTCAGGATTTTCTGGAGTAACTGTCTTCACCACCAGCTTCTGTCTTATCAGCGTAGTAACCTGGAATTACTGGTACAGATACCTCACCGTAAGTATGAGCTCTTCTCATTCCATGTTGTAGTTCCAGAAGCTTTGTTTTCTTTACCAGTAAAGGTAAAGTCATCTTGGACATTGTCTCTCGGAGTCTTATCGCCTGCTCCTTCAAACTTAACTGTTTGTTTAGTTGGTTTCTTTCACATCATTTTACGATTGGTACTGTAGATGATTGGTGGTCGTCACCGGGTTTGTTGGAAGGTTTGGAAAGCTCCTTACCCGGTTCTACTGGTTTACCCGGTTTGCTTGGATCTTTTGGATCTGGCGTATGGTTTGAGCTCGGCACATTAGGAACAACTGGTTTATCTGGTTTACTGGATCTGTTGGATCATTTGGATATTTCACATCTGGTGTTGATGGGAATTTCGATCATCAGATTTCCTGGAACCAAGCTGCCAAGCGGTTTGTAAGTAACTGTATCTGTTGCTTTGTGATTTTCTGGAGTAACTGTCTTACCACCAGCTTCTGTCTTATCAGCGTAGTAACCTGGAATTACTGGTACAGATACCTTACCGTAAGTATGGCTCTTTCTCATTCCATGTTGTAGTTCCAGAAGCTTTGTTTTCTTTACCAGTAAACGTAAAGTCATCTTGGACATTGTCTCCTCGGAGTCTTATCGCCTGCTCCTTCAAACTTAACTGTTTGTTTAGTTGGTTTCTTCACATCATTTACGATTGGTACGTAGATGATTGCGTGTCGTCACCGGGTTTTGTCTGGAAGGTTTGGGCTGCCTCACCTGGTTCTACTGGTTTTACCCGTTTGCTTGAATCTTTTGGATCTGGCAAGTATGGTTTGTAGCCTCGTACATTAGGAACAACTGGTTGACTCGGCTTACTCCTGGATCTTTTGGATCATTTGGATATTTTCACATCTGGTGTTGATGGGAACTTCGGATCATCAGATTTCGGAACCAAGCTACCAAGCGGTTTGTAAGTTACTGTATCTGTTGCTTCAGGATTTTCTGGAGTAACTGTCTTACCACCAGCTTCTGTCTTATCAGCGTAGTAACACGGAATTACTGGAACAGATACCTTTACCGTAAGTATGGCTCTTTCTCATTCCATGTTGTAGTTCCAGAAGCTTTGTTTTCTTTACCAGTAAAGCTGAAGTCATCTTGGACGTTGTCCGCTGGAGTCTTAGTCCTGCTCCTTCAAACTTAACTCGTTTGTTTGGTTGGTTTCTTCACATCATTTACGATTGGTACGTAGATGATTGGTGTGTCAGTACGGGTTTTCAGGAGTGATTGGTGTTCCTGGTTCTACTGGTTTTACCGGCTTGCTTGGATCTTTTGGATCATGCAAGTATGGTTTGTAGCTGGTACGTCTGGAACAACTGGTTTACCTGGTTTTACCTCGGATCTGTTGGATCATTTGGATATTTCACATCTGGTGTTGATGGGAATTTCGGATCATCAGATTTCGGAACCAAGCTGCCAAAGCTGGTTTGTAGTTACTGTATCTGTTGCTTCAGGATTTTTCTGAGTAACTGTCTTACCACTCAACTTCTGTCTTATCAGCGTAGTAACACGGAATTACTGGAACAGATACCTCACCGTAAGTATGGCTCTTCTCATTCCATGTTGTAGTTCCAGAGCTTTATTTTTCTTTACCAGTAAAGGTGAAGCCATCTTGGACATTGTCTCTCGAGTCTTATCGCCTGCTCCTTCAAACTTAACTGTTTGTTTAGTTGGTTTCTTCTATCATTTACGATTGGTACGTAGATGATTGGTGTGATCAGTACACGGGTTTTCAGGAGTGATTGGTGTTCTCGGTTCTACTGGTTTATCTGGTTTGCTTGGATCTTTTTGGATCTGGCAAGTATGGTTTGTAACTCTGGTACATTAGGGAACAACTGGTTGACTCGGGTTTGCTTGGATCTTTTGGATCATTTGGATATTTCACATCTGGTGTTGATGGGAATTTCGGATCATCAGATTTCGGAACCAGCTGCCAAGCGGTTTGTAAGTTACTATCTGTTGCTTCAGGATTTTCTGAGTAACTGTCTTACCACCAGCTTCTGTCTTATCAGCGTAGTAACTGGAATTACTGGAACAGATACCTTACCGTAAGTATGGCTCTTCTCATTTCCATGTTGTAGTTCCAGAAGCTTTGTTTTCTTTACCAGTAAAGGTGAAGTCATCTTGGACATTGTCTCCTGAGTCTTATCGCCTGCTCCTTCAAACTTAACTGTTTGTTTAGTTGGTTTCTTCACATCATTTACGATTGGTACGTAGATGATTGGTGTGTCAGTACCTGGGTTTTCAGGAGTGATTGGTGTTCCTGGTTCTACTGGTTTACCTGGTTTGCTTGGATCTTTTTGGATCTGGCAAGTATGGTTTGTAGCCTGGTACAGTAGGAACAACTGGTTGACCTGGTTTGCTTGGATCTTTTGGATCATTTGGATATTTCACATCTGGTGTTGATGGGAACTTAGGATCATCAGATTTCGGAACCAAGCTACCAAGCGGTTTGTAAGTTACTGTATCTGTTGCTTCAGGATTTTCTGGAGTAACTGTCTTACCACCAGCTTCTGTCTTATCAGCGTAGTAACCTGGAATTACTGGAACAGATACCTTACCATAAGTATGGCTCTTCTCATTCCATGTTGTAGTTCCAGAAGCTTTGTTTTCTTTACCAGTAAACGTAAAGTCATCTTGGACATTGTCTCCTGGAGTCTTATCGCCTGCTCCTTCAAACTTAACTGTTTGTTTAGTTGGTTTCTTCACATCATTTACGATTGGTACGTAGATGATTGGTGTGTCGGCACCTGGGTTTTCAGGAGTGATTGGTGTTCCTGGTTCTACTGGTTTACCTGGTTTGCTTGGATCTTTTGGATCTGGCAAGTATGGTTTGTAGCCTGGTACATTAGGAACAACTGGTTGACCTGGTTTGCTTGGATCTTTTGGATCATTTGGATATTTCACATCTGGTGTTGATGGGAATTTCGGATCATCAGATTTCGGAACCAAGCTACCAAGCGGTTTGTAAGTTACTGTATCTGTTGCTTCAGGATTTTCTGGAGTAACTGTCTTACCACCAGCTTCTGTCTTATCAGCGTAGTAACCTGGAATTACTGGAACAGATACCTTACCATAAGTATGGCTCTTCTCATTCCATGTTGTAGTTCCAGAAGCTTTGTTTTCTTTACCAGTAAACGTAAAGTCATCTTGGACATTGTCTCCTGGAGTCTTATCGCCTGCTCCTTCAAACTTAACTGTTTGTTTAGTTGGTTTCTTCACATCATTTACGATTGGTACGTAGATGATTGGTGTGTCAGTACCGGGTTTTTCGGGAGTGATTGGTGTTCTGGTCTCTACTGGTTTACCCGGTTTGCTTGGATCTTTTGGATCTGTGCAAGTATGGTTTGTAGCCTGGTACATTAGGAACAACTGGTTGACCTGGTTTGCTTGGATCTTTTGGATCATTTTGGATACTTTCACTCTGGTGTTGATGGGAACTTAGGATCATCAGGATTTAGGAACCAAGCTACCAAGCGGTTTTGTAGTTACTGTATCTGTTGCTTCAGGATTTTCTGGAGTAACTGTCTTACCGCAGCTTCTGTCTTATCAGCGTAGTAACACTGGGACTACTGGAACAGATACCTTACCATAAGTATGGCTCTTCTCGATTCCATGTTGTAGTTCCATCACCTTTGTTTACTTACCAGTAAACGTGAAGTCATCTTGGACGTGTCTCTCGGAGTCTTATCGCCTGCTCCTTCAAACTTAACTGTTTGTTTAGTTGGTTTCTTCACATCATTTACGATTGGTACGTAGATGATTGGTGTGTCAGTACCTGGATTTTCAGGAGTGATTGGTTTTCCTGGTTCTACTGGTTTACAGTTTGCTTGGATCTTTTTGGATCTGGCAGAGTATGGTTTGTAACCTGGTACATTAGGAACAACTGGTTGACCTGGTTTAGTTGGATCGTGTTTGGATCATTTGGATACTTCACTTCTGGTGTTGATGGGAAGTTTGGATCATTTGGTGTCTCTGGTTTTGGAAACCAAGTTTCCAAGTGGTTTGTAGTTACAGTTTCTTCAAGATTTTCTTGAGTGACTGTCTTAGAAGCAACACTTCCTTTATCAGCGTAGTAACCTGTCAACATCCGAGTGTTGGAACTGCATCATAGTTAGTCTTATTCGCTGTCCATGGTGCATCAGGGTTAAGAACTTTACCTGTAACTTTATCAAGATTTAAAGTACGTGTCCATCTGTGCATTTTGAACATTGTCAGCTGGGGCAGTTGCTCACTGTCTGATACCACATAATGAACAGTTGACGTTACATCTTTCTTCCATTGATCTTCCGCAGGGTATTTAGGACTGTTTGGATCTGTTGGATTGATTGGATCTGTTGGTTTATGTGGATCGTTTGGTCCAACTGGAGTTTCACCGTGTTTCAAGGTTACTGTCCAGTTTGATCAACAGATGGATCTGTGTCATCAAGTAGCTCCTGCTGGGAACTCATCGTTTCACAAGAACCTAACCACGATCTTCATAGTACTTAATCTTGGCTGCAGTTGAGTAGTTAATGCTTCACCAGATTTTACCACCTACCTGATCATTTTCAGTGTTTCACCAGTATTTTTGGTCTACGTACTTGATAATAGCTTTTTGTTCTGCCTTACGGTAGAACAACAGGCGTATCTTTTCCTGAGTTCGTTAGGAGTTACACTGGTGTATCTGTCACATAACTGGGATGACTGAGTTGGAGTTTGCCACCCTTAGTTGGATCTTCTGAATCGTTGTTGTACTGTGGAGTTGGTGCTTTAGGAATTGGGTTTCCTTCTGGATCAACTGGAATGATCTTACCAAGTGGTTTATAAGTAACTTATCCGTAACTCTGGTTGATCTGGAGTAACTGTCTTGAGATCCAGCTTCCTTCTTATCAGCGTAGTAACCTTTAACTACTGGAACTGTTTTCTTACCATAAGTGTGATTAGGTTGATCCCATGTTGTCGTACCATTTTTGTTTACCAGTAAAGGTGAAGTTATCTTGAACCTTATCAGCTGGAGTAGCTGTTCCTGCTCCTTCAAACGTTACCGTTTGTTTAGTTGGTTTTGTAACTTCAGTTGTTTTTGGTACGTAGATAATTGGTGTGTCTTCACCTGGTTTTGTCGGGAGTGATTGGTGTTCCTGAGGTACTGATTTACCTGGTTTAGTTGGATCTTGTGGATCTGGAAGATGTGGTTCATAACCGGTACATCTGGAACAACTGGTTGACTGGTTTAGTTGGATCCGTTGGGATCATTTGGATACTTCACTTCTGTGTTGATGGGAAGTTTGGATCATTTGGTGTCTCTGGTTTTGGAACCAAGTTTCCAAGTGGTTTGTAAAGTTACAGTTTCTTCAAGATTTTCTTGAGTGACTGTCTTAGAAGCAACACTTCCTTTATCAGCATAGTAACCTGTCAATCCTGGTGTTGGAACTGCATCATAGTTAGTCTTATTCGCTGTCCATGGTGCATCAGGGTTAAGAACTTCACCTGTCACCTTGTCAACATTTAAGGTACGTGTCCATTGTGCATTTTTGAACATTGTCAGCTGGGGCAGTTGCTACCGTCTGATACCACATAAATGAACAGTTGATGTTACATCTTTCTTCCATTGATCTGTCGCAGGGTATTTAGGACTGTTTGGATCATTTGGATTGATTGGATCTGTTGGATTATGTGGATCGTTTGGTCCAACTGGAGTTTCACCGTGTTTCAAGGTTACTGTCCAAGTTTGATCAACAGATGCATCTGTGTCATAAGTAGCTCCTGCTGGGAACTCATCATTCACAAGAACGTAACCACGATCTTGGTATTTCTTGATCTTAGCTGCAGTTGAGTAGTCAATAGCTTCACCAGATTTTACCAGAAACTTGATCATTTTCAAGTGTTTGTACCAGTATTTTGGTCTACGTACTTGATAATAGCTTTTTGTTCTGCCTTACGGTAGACAAACAGGTGTATCCTCTCCCGGTTTGTTAGAGTTACATCATTGTGTCTGTCACATAACCCGGGATGACTGGAGTTGAAGTTTCGCCACCCTTAGTTGGATCTTGTGGATCATTGTTGTACTGTGGAGTTGGTGCACTTGGAATTTTGTTTCCTTCTGGATCAACTGGAATGATCTTACCAAGTGGGTTTATAAGTAACCTTATCCGTAACTTCTGGGTTGATCTGGAGTAACTGTCTTAGATCCAGCTTCCTTCTTATCGGCATAGTAATGTTCAACTACTGGAACTGTTTCTTTTGCCATAAGTGTGATTAGGTTGATCCCATGTTGTCGTACCATGTTTACCAGTGAAAGTGAGTTATCTTGAACCTTATCAGCTGGAGTAGCTGTTCCTGCTCCTTCAAAACGTTACCGTTTGTTTAGTTGGTTTTTGTAACTTCAGTTGTTTTGGTACGTAGATAATTGGTGTGTCTTCACCTGGTTTTATCAGGAGTGATTGGTGTTCCTGGAGGTACTGATTTACCTGGTTTAGTTGGATCTTTTGGATCTGGAAGATGTGGTTCATAACCCTGGTACATCTGGAACAACTGGTTGACTGGTTTAGTTGGATCTGTTGGATCATTTGGATACTTCACTTCTGGTGTTGATGGGAAGTTTGGATCATTTGGTGTCTCTGGTTTTTGGAACCAAGTTTTCCAAGTGGTTTGTAAGTTACAGTTTCTTCAAGATTTTCTTGAGTGACTGTCTTTAGAAGCAACACTCCTTTATCAGCGTAGTAACCTGTCAATCTCGGGTGTTGGAACTGCATCATAGTTAGTCTTATTCGCTGTCCATGGTGCATCAGGGTTAAGAACTTCACCTGTCACCTTGTCAACATTTAAGGTACGTGTCCATTGTGCATTTTGAACATTATCAGCTGGGGCAGTTGCTTACCGTCTGATACTACATAATGAACAGTTGATGTTACATCTTTCTTCCATTGATCTGTCGCAGGGTATTTAGGGACTGTTTGGATGTTTGGATTGATTGGATCTGTTGGATTGATGTGGATCGTTTGTCCAACTGGAGTTTCACCGTGTTTCAAGGTTACTGTCCAAATTTGATCAACAGATGCATCTGTGTCATAAGTAGCTCCTGCTGGAACTCATCTCTTTCACAAGAACGTAACCACGATCTTGGTATTTCTTGATCTTAGCTGCAGTTGAGTAGTCAATAGCTTCACTCAGATTTACCAGAAACTTGATCATTTTTCAAGTGTTTTACCGTATTTTGGTCTACGTACTTGATAATAGCTTTTTTGTTCTGCCTTACGGTAGACAACAGGTGTCCTCTCCTGGTTTGTTAGGAGTTACACTTGGTGTATGTCTGTCACTAACCTGCGGGATGACTGGTGTTGGAGTTTCGCCACCTTAGTTGGATCTGTGGATCATTCGTTGTACTGTGGAGTTGGTGCACTTGGAATTTTTGTTTCCTTCTGGATCAACTGGAATGATCTTACCAAGTGGTTTATAAGTAACCTTATCCGTAACTCTGGTTGATCTGGAGTAACTGTCTTAGATCCAGCTTCCTTCTTATCAAGCGTAGTAACGTTCAACAACTGGAACTGTTTCTTTTACCATAAGTGTGATTAGGTTGATCCCATGTTGTCGTACCATTTTTGTTTACCAGTAAAGGTGAAGTTATCTTGAACCTTATCAGCTGAGTATAGTTGTTCGTTCTCTTCAAACGTTACCGTTTGTTTAGTTGGTTTTGTAACTTCAGTTGTTTTTGGTACGTAGATAATTGGTGTGCTTCACCTGGTTTATCAGGAGTGATTGGTGTTCCGGAGGCACTGATTTACCTGGTTTAGTTGGATCTTTTGGATCTGGAAGATGGGTTCATAACCTGGTACATCTGGAACAACTGGTCTGACCTGGTTTAGTTGGATCCGTTGGACTCGTTTTGGATACTTCACTCCCTCGGTTTTGATGGGAAGTTTGGACTCGTTTGGTGTCTCTTGGTTTTGAACCAATTTTCCAAGTGGTCTGTAAGTTACAGTTTCTTCGAGAGATTTTTCTTGAGTGACTGTCTTAGAAGCACACTTCCTTTATCAGCGGTAGTAACCTGTCAATCCTGGTGTTGGAACTGCATCATAGTTAGTCTTATTAGCTGTCCATGTTGCATCAGGTTAAGAACTTTACCTGTCACCTTATCAACATTTAAGGTGCGTGTCCATTGTGCATTTTTGAACATTGTCAGCTGGGGCAGTTACTTACCGTCGATACCACATAATGAATAGTTGATGTTACATCTTTCTTCCATTGATCTGTCGTAGGTATTTAGGACTCTTTGGATCTTTTGGATTGATTGGATCTGTTGGTTTATGTGGATTATTTGGTCCAACTGAGTTTCGACCATGTTTCCAGTTATGCAAATTTGGTCTACGGGATGCATCTGTGTCATAAGTAGCTCCCTCTGGGGAACTCATCGCTCACAGAACGTATCCACGATCTATGGTACTTTGATCTTTACTGCAGTTGAGTAGTCACGCTCACCAGATTTACCAGAAAACTTGATCATTTCAGTGTTATCAGTATTTTTGGTCTAAGCACTGATAATAGCTTTTTGTTCTGCCTTACGGTAGACAATAGGTGTATCCTCTCCTGGTTTGTTAGGTTACACGCCGTGCATCGTCCATCACATACCTGGGATGACTGGAGTTGGAGTTTCGCCACCCTTAGTTGGATCTTGTGGATCATTGTTGTACTTAGGAGTTGGTGCACTTGGAATTTTGTTTCTTCGGATCAACTGAATGATCTACCAAGTGGTTTATAAGTAACCTATCCGTAACTTCTGGTTTGATCTGGAGTAACTGTCTTAGATCCAGCTTCCTTCTTATCGGATAGTAATGTTCAACAACTGGAACTGTTTCTTTGCCATAAAAGTGTGATTAGGTTGATCCCATGTTGTCGTACCATGTTACCAGTAAAGGTGAAGTTATCTTGAACCTTATCAGCTGGAGTAGCTGTTCCTGCTCCTTCAAACGTTACCGTTTGTTTAGTTGGTTTTGTAACTTCAGTTGTTTTTGGTACGTAGATACTGGTGTGTCTTCACCGTTTTATCAGGAGTGATTGGTGTTCCTGGAGGTACTGATTTACCCGGTTTAGTTGATCTTTGGATCTGGGAAGATGTGGTTCATAACCCGGGTACATCTGGAACAACTGGTTGACCTGGTTTAGTTGGATCCGTTGGATCATTTGGATACTTCACTCTGGTTTTGATGGGAAGTTTGATCGTTTGGTGTCTCTGCTTTTGGAACCAATTTTCCAAGTGGTCTGTAAGTTACAGTTTCTTCAGTTTTCTTGAGTGACTGTCTTAGAAGCAACACTTCTTTATCTCAGCGTAGTAAACTGTCATCAACTGGTGTTGGAACTGTCACATAGTTAGTCTTATTAGCTGTCCATGTTGCATCAGGGTTAAGAACTACCTGTCACCTTATCAACATTTAAGGTACGTGTCCACAGTCATTTTGAACGTTGTCACTAGAAGGTTGTTACCGTCTGATACCACATAATGAACAGTTGATGTTACATCTTT
>BNJU01004993.1_pt1 | contig 75142 bp, 121 predicted proteins | sample 8539281 | NCBI WGS metagenome assembly BNJU01 (sample SAMD00202456, study PRJDB9452) | human saliva metagenome | isolation source: human saliva | place: Japan
CAAAGTTACGTATTGTTGCTAAACATACTATATTTAAATCATCATCTGCTGTACCATTTGTGAGACTTTCTCTACTATATGCAAGGCTTGCACGAATAAACTTATTTGCAGTACATGTCATTCCATGTCCACTTTTTACATATAAGGATACCTGCTGATCCTTTCATCTCCTATAACTTTTTCACATACTTTTGTACATAAATTGGATAGTCTGTTCTTTCTTCTGAATATGTCTCTATCTTCTATTTCAATATCCACTCCATTTTCTTTTATTCCATTTACTATTCTATTATTTCTCTTTTAGTTCAAATCCTCCATGATCCGATCCTATATATATCTCATAATCTTCTCCTGATTTAAATATTTTATCCAATATTCCATTTTTCATATCTGTATTATATATATTTTCTAATACATCAAACGTTTCTTTTAAATTTCTTTTGCCGACTTCAACCTTCTCCATCTGTAATCCATATAAATTTAAACTTATTTATTTCTTTCGATTCTAATGCAATCATCTTATAGCTTCTTGCTACCTCATTTAATTTTGAACCCAACTGCATAAAATTAGTTTTCAATTGCATATATGCACTCTTTTGTTTTAACTACAAAATCAAATCTTTTTAGTTGAACTACTATCTGCACTAATATTTCTGATAATCTACTTTCCCATCTTTTCTTCTATGTCTTCTATATACATTTCAGAAAAATAATTTTTATTCTTTATATGTCCTGCTTTCTTAAGGTACTCACTAACTCTTCCATCAATATACCACCACGATTTTTCTTGCATTAGAATTAAACCACATCTCCCACCTCAAAACATAGTCATATATATTGCTAACTAGATGATTTTCTAACAAATCAAATAATCCTGTCCTATAAATTTACTATATTCTTCTTTAGTATAATCATGTTCTTAAAATTATAATCAAAGTTCCTTTTCATTTTCATCTAAAACAGATATTTCATAATTTCTAACCCCAACAAAATCGGAATAGTTTTTAATACTTTCAGGATACCTTCAATTATACTTTCAAATTCTTTTTCTATATTTTACTTCCAATCAATGAATTTAGAACATTTTAATTCCCACTTTACATATTTCTGATTTTTATATATAGTCTCAAAATCATATAGATTCAGTTTGTAACACTATCTATCATTGTATCTAACCATTCTTCAAAAATTTCTTTTATCCATTTTTACTCCTTCAATTTCTTCATACCTTTTATTGATAATTTTGAGATTATCTGCTTCTTTCATTATCAGTCCCAATATATTCCTAAAATTAACTGCTTTACACCATACCAGCAGTGAACTTCCACAAAATGGGATCTAAATCAAATCTCCTTCGTTTTGTTGCGCTACTATTATTCCCACTAATAGTCTCCACCGGCTTTTGTAGCTGGATGTTTTCCTTGCTCCCGATGGTTTTGTTGCTGACATTCTCCTCATCCTCTTCCACCTGTCTATCATCATTTCTCTCATCAATGAACAATTAAAAGTCTATTTTCCTTTATTTATATTCTGCGTGAAATTATTGTTGTTTCTGTTGGGTAGTGTAAATGTTTTCTACAAGATATATTAGGTGCTGGATTTCAGTTGTTTTCCCATATTATATCATTTAATCATTTTGAAATTATTTTCTTCCAGTGCCATACTTCATAGAGTAGATATTGTGGAATGTCTCCACCAATCCAAATTGTTCCATCATCTTTTGGTACTCTATAACATTCTTCCATCCATTCATTATTAAACTTGTGTTTTCTTTTAAGTCGCTGATGCTAAATCATTTTCCTTTATCTACACTCAACCATTACATGCAGACCACATGTTATTCCACTTTCGACCAGAGAAAATGTGTGTGGATCCGCGAAAATCACATCAATAGACTCTGCATGTGAAGCTTTTAATTCTCTTTGTGTATCATTTTTATAAGTTTCAAACTTCCGTCAGTGAAATAGTCCATTAGTATTCCTCATAATTTATAATTACTAACTGGAAATTTTACCTCTCCCTTGTTAGAATTTATCATTCTATTTGCTTTTTATCTCATTTGATGGAAATCCATTATATATTTGTTCAAAAGTCATGCTCATTAGTATTCTTTGAGTTAGATTTAGAAAGTAACGATCAATTTTAGCATTAGAATTATTATCATTGATTTTTCTAAAATATTCAAGTTCTTTTTGATTTTTCATCATTAAAGTCTTCTTTGCTATAGGATGTAAAGATGATGTTTTATTAATTGGCCCATATGGTGGATCCAAAATATGTAATGCATTTTCTTCTCATATACTTATAACTTTCCCATAATCACCCACTTCATGAAGAGTTTACATTTTAATAAGTTTTGATAATCAATTAAATTTCTCTTCATCACACATAGCAGGATCTTTTATATTTCCTTCCCATTGGCACACTAAACTGTCCCCTCCCCATTTTTCTCTATATAGTCCAATTAGACATGCCTGACGTAGAAATATAAATATGCTGTCTTTCTCAGCTCCATCTCATTCTTCAATACTGACTGAGCTGTATCCTTATATCATCACAATATTCTCTTTTCCATTTCTTTCACCATCTCACCTTTAAATATCCTTCTTCCAGTTTTTAACTCTAATACTAAACTCTACTTTATCTTTTATAATATTATAGCAATTTATAAGATTTTTATTTTGATGTCAAAGCACTGCACATTATTATTATTATATATAATATGTCTATAGAATTGTCCAGCCACACTCAAAGGTGTCTTACTATATACATCTATTTTATTTTCTTTTAGTTCTTTTTGGATAATATTGTTCCATTTGGAGATCAATTTATCCTCCTGCCCATTTTACAAATGGCCTAACCTTTTCATAAACTCCTATACAATCTATATTTCAAATTATCATAATATAATTTATTTTTACATTATTATATATGTAATACAAAATGAAACATTTAAAACAATATTCTTCATCCAATTCAAAATTAAAGTAAAAGTAAAAAGTAGAATTATGTTTAGATATTTATCCTTTTGTTTCCAAGACTTAGAATTCTTCAACTCTTCTCCAAATCTTTTCCTTTTTTCTGTATTTCTATACATCCATATTAAATATGAATTATAATTATACATACAAGCATCTTGAATTTATTCACGTTCTATAGTTTTTCTTTATTTTTCTGATTATTTAAATCTTGATGTTTGTTTTGACATTTCTTTATCATTTGATCCATATCAGATATATTTTCTTTTCTACTTCTATCTCTTCTCTTATGCCAAACTTATTATATAATCAAACCTAAATATTTTATTATCATTTCTATTAATTCTTTTCTTCTTTTCTATAATCATATTTTGATCTTTTTACTACTATTTTTGATTCAATTCTTTTATTACTATATTCCTTTATTTCGTTCTTTGACTCTCTTCCTCTAAAAGTTAATGCATGATCTTTACCGAATTCTGTTTTAAAATATAATTTTTTACTCTAAATCCCATGTTGGATCATAATAATACAATTTTCCCCATTCTTAACTTTTATTACGAGCATGAGTTGAGTCTTTCCTTATATGGTGTCATTGTATTTTCTACATTTTTACCAATACAAACCATTACTTTTGAGTTCTGCTCCTACGCTGTGAGCATATAATGCATCATGAGCACTTCCTTCACATACTGCTCTGCACTTATAATTGCATTATATGAGGATCTGTTCCTCATTCAATCTTTGGTTTAGCATTTTGAATTCTCTTCTATTATCATTAAAAGAAATTTCTGACTTTTATCATCTCTTCTTATTTCTTTTCTAAATTCATTAATTTTCATCTCAAAAAGATACTTTTCATTTATATGTTTATATATTGCTAAGTTTTCTCATATCTGTGTATTTGGGATTAATTATATTTTCTAATATTTCTTTTGATTTTCTATCCATCTTTTCCATATTATAGTATCAAATTCATTTTACCTGATCTCGCTTTTATTTTCTGTCCACCTACAAACTCCTCCTTTTTCTTTCTCATATGTTGAAACTTCCTTTGTTAATTCTGGATATTTCTCAATTAATTTAGGATATATCAACATCTAATGCCAAATATCCCATGTTTGAATTTTTCATTTTTCAATGATATTAAATTCTCTTAACTCTAAATTTCCGTGTTCCTACATTTTCTATCCTTAAAATCTCTAAATTCAAATTTTTATCAAGACCTGCAAAATTTCATTTTAAATTTGATTATTATCTACTTTTCAACATTTTCAAATTAATTAATTTACTTGTATCTAACTCTTGTAATTTTTCTTCATTGTAGATTTCTAAACTTTCAAGTTCTTTTAGATTTTCTATTGGTCTAAAAATCTTCTATTCCTGTAACTCTATTATCAATATATTCTTTTAGCTCTTGTCGCTCTCACTCTTTTTACCTTCTATCTTTGGTATTCTATTTAATTTTTTCAGACGATATCACTAATCTTTTTAAGTTAGGTAATTTAACTATATCTTCTATATTTTCCTACTTTTTCCATCTTAAATCTAATTCTGTTATATTATCTAATTCTTCTTTTTGAAATACTTATATTCTTCATCAAATTCTTTATCTTCGTTTATTAAATCCTCCTAATATTTCTCTTAGTATAATTGCTAATCTTCCATTTTCTATTTTAATCTTATCCTGCTTCATAAATATGTTACCTTTAATTATTTTGGTTCTATACTTTTTATTCCATTATCCTATCTTTAAATATCTCTTTTATCTTTAATATTATATTATTAAATAACTTTTTATTCCATTTTTCTTTATATTCTATAATCTCATTTTTATTAATATTATTATAATTACTATTATTAATATGTCCTGCTTTCTTCTATATTATCATTTACTTTTTCTGATCTTCATCTATATCAACTATTTTGATATTCATTCTTATCTTTCTTATACTTATTTTCATTTTCCTCTAAAATATATCTCATATACATTCTATCTGTTTCACTTTGTACTAAAATAATTATAGTCAAGTAATGCAAGCATTGAAACTGTTTTTCTTTACTCTTCCTTCCAATACTTCTTCCATATCATTATACTGGATTATATGTGTCATCTTTTCTACTTTCTATAGACTTATATTTTTTTCTGGTATTTTTATCTATATATCTTTTCCTAGCATTTGTAATATTGCATATAATTCTGAATATGCTCTTTTATCAATATTATATTCTTTCATCAAAACTTCTTGCATCTTTTTCCCACTTTCTCTATCTACTCTCTTTTGCTTATCTCTTTCATCTATATTATTTAATTCATCTACTTCTTTTAAATCATCTTCTGTAGTACCATATCTTTGATACAACTTATTAGCCTTATTTTCTTTTGTTCTTTTTCCTTTTTCTAGAACTATATTTTTCTATCTTCTAAAACATATCGTAATCTTTCATTTAGTTCATCAACTGTATATGCCTTTTCTTTTGGATTTTCTATTTTTCTTCTAATACAGTAAAAAGTATGATTTTTCAAATTCTTTCTTGGTTTTTAAATACATTTCTAATTCCATTTTTCCTGCATCCCATGTTGGATCATAATAATACCAATCATTACCTGTTTTAACTCTTATAACTGAATGATTTTCTCCTCATCTACAAAAACTTTCTTCTTTATTATCTCTTTCTCCTATACAACTTACTGTTTTAGATTCTATACCAACAGTTGAAAGCTATAATGCATCATATTTGTATATCCTTCACATACAACCTCTCCTTTCATAAAGGCATTATATGATGATTGTTTTCCATTTAATATTTTACTTACACCTTTCCCTATCTTTTTGTCCTTTATCTCTAGTTCTTTTCTCTTTTTAACAAAATATTATCATATTTAATATTTTCTACTATATATGCATATATTGCCATCGTCTTCTATCTCAGAATATTCAGGTCTTACTATATTTCCTAATATTTCTTTACACTTCTTATCCATTTGGTACAATCTGCCCTGTATTATACTCATTTTTCCAATCCCACTTATATTTTCAGTCCACTTACAACTAATATACTTTTTCTTCAATTACACTATCTAATCTAGGTCTGCATTTGTTTTAATTTAGGATATAAGTCTCAGATCTAACATCAGGTAGTATTAAGATCTCTATTTTTCCATTGCTTCTACTATATTAGATTCCTTTTAATTTTAAATCACCTTCTCCGATTATGTTCCCTAAATCTAATTCTGAAAGTTCTTCATTGAAAATCAAGTCCTCTTACTTCTCTTAAATTTGGATTATCTCTTAATTTAAGCTTTACTAGATTAGGTTTTCTGTATCAATTCTTTTCAAATTTTTTTCATTATTCATTTGTAAAATTTCTACTTTCCTAATCTCTATTACTGAAAAATCTTTTATTCCTGATAATTTTGATTCATAATTATACCTATCTTCAGGCATCATCATTTTAGCTTTTATCATAGTTCTCATGTTTACTGAAGATATCTTAAGATTTCTTAAGTTTGATAATTTTTCTAATTCATCTATTTCACCGATATTAGTGTTTTATTATATTAAGATCTTTTTATTTGTTCTAGTTCTTCTTTTTAAATTTTTGAAGTTCCAAACTCTCATCTTTTTATTCCTTTTTCTCTAATTCTATTAATATTACTAAATACAAATTATCTATTCTTACAACTTCACCACTCATTTTACTTTCCTTTATATAATTTAATATCTCTTATCTTTCATCAAATTTATCTCTTCATTGTTACATACTTCTTTTTCTTTTTTCATAACTATTTTTCTCTTAATTTCTTCTCTATCAAATAATTCTTCTTTAACATTTTTCCAGTTCTTCTTTTTATTCAAATTTATCGTATAAGTTTTTAATCCTTTAAAAAGTCTAGTATATAATGTATCTTTTTTCATTCTGCTTTTTATAATCTTATCATTTTTTTATCAGAATATATCTTATTAATTTTATTTTTCTAACTCTTTATTATTATACTTTTTGTTTTTACACTTGTATTTTTCTTCTTGTGCACTCAGTATGTTTTTATAAAATTCATCTTTCGTCTTATAAGCATATTCATGTAGTTTTTCCTGCATCCCATGTTGGGTCATAATAATACCATTCATCATCTGTTTTCACTCTTATAACTGAATGATCCGTTCCTTTATCTTCTAGTTCTTGTTCTTCAGTTATTGGATTCACTATACACCAATCTCTCTTGATTCTATATTTTTCTTTTTTGTAAGCATGTAATGCATCATATTTACATATCCCTGACACTGCCTTTCCTTTTCATTATTCCATTAAATGAAGATTGTTTACAAGTATTCTTTTATTTATTATACTATATGAGCTTCTATTAGAACTTCCTTCTAAAAATAAGCAATATTTCTCATATTTTTGCATTTCTTGGTCAAATTCACATTTTATAATCATAATCAACATTGTCAGTTATATAATTATATATAGCTAATGTTTTTCTATTTCAGTATAATCTGGTTTAATAATATTTTGTAATATTTCTTCTACTCTTATATCCATTTCTTTTAAATTTCTTGTACTAAATTTGTTTGCCCACCTATCATAAGTACTTTTTATTTTTCAATCCAAGTGTATACTCTTTCATTATTCTTTTCATATTGTTCTATTTTTCAACTAATTGTGAAATTCTTTTATTAAGTTTGAAACATATCTACATCTAATACAACTTCTTTAAGTACTTTATTCTCGACTGCATCCATAATATCAAATTGTTTTAATTCTAAACTACTCTGTTCCATTTCTAGACATTAAAATTTTTCTAAATTTTCTAGTTCATTTAATCCTATTACTTCTTTTAAATTAATGTTGTTGATTAGCTCTATTTTTAATAAATTTGTAACATCTAATTCATATAAATCTTCTTCACTTTCTATTCTTAATTCCTCTATGTTTTTTAATCTTTTCAGGTATTTTTAAAATCATCAATATTACTTTTTTCGCTATTATATGAACTTTCGTCATACATTTTTCCATTTTTCAAGTTTAGCATAGAAATCACTATTTGTTGATACTATCGATAATTTCTTTAAATTCTGAAGTTTTTCTAACTCCTTTATATCTCCGACGTTAGTATAACATATACTTAATTCTGTTATACTATCTAATTCTTCTCAGTAAAATCTTTATCCCATTCATCATAATATCCGATATCATCAATTTTTCTCCACCATCAAATCTTTTTGTGAAATTTCATTTATATCTCTTTCTTCTATATAACTTTCTTCTTCAAAATCTTCATTTACTTTAGATTGTACCTCTCCTTAAAAATATCTGCAATTTTATTATTTTCTATTCTTATTTTTATCCATCTATTTCTTTTCCCTATAATATACTTTTAATATTTCTTTTTATACTATAATTATATATATTAGATTTCAGTTTATAAACTTTTATAGTTTTTAATAAGTTCTTTAACATTTATGTAATATATAAAAAAGTGATTAGATAAAAATTCTTACTAATACTATTTTCTTATTATTTATTATTTATTCTTTTAATTTAATTTTTTTATTTTTATTTTTCTTTTTTCTTTTACTTTTTATTATCCCTTCATAATTGTTTCAAATTCTTCTCCAGAGATTTTCTCTCTCGATAAGTACTTTAGCAATACTATGAAGTTTTTCTGTATTGCATGTTAATATTTCTTTACCAATATTATATGCATTGTCTATGATTGATTTAATTTCTGAATCAATCTTAGATGCTGTTTTCTTCACTTATATGTTTAGTATGTCCTATATCTCTTCCTAAAAATACTTGTTCTGAATTTGTAACATATGATATAGTTCCGAAGTTTATAGCTCATACCATATTTTTGTAACCATATCTCTTGCAATTTTTGTTGCACGTTCTATATCATTACTTGCTCCTGTTGATATATCTCGAAGAAAGTATTTCTTCTGCGATTCTACCACCTAAAAGCCCTATTATACTTTCTTCCATTTCTTTTTAGATATAAATGATTTATCTTCTCCGAGACTTATACATTGTATATCCACCAGCCATACCTCTTGGTACTATAGATATTTCATGTACTTTATCTTGCGTTTTTAAGAAATATGATACAACAACATGTCCTGCTTCATGATATGATAAGTTTTTCTTTCTTTTTCAGATACAACCCTACTCTTCTTTTCAGGTCCCATACTAACTTTTATCATAGCTTCTTCAATATCTTTTCTGTTATATATTCTTTTTCTTTTCTTGCTTTGCTAAAAGTCTTTGCTTCATTTAAAACATTTTTCAAGATCTGCTCCTGCAAATCCTGCTGTGTTTTAGCAACTACTTCTAGAGATATATCTTCAGATAATTTCTTATTCTTACTATGTACTTTAGTATTTCTTCTCTGCTTTAGCATCAGGCATTGATACAACTATTTGTCTATCAAATCTACCTGCACGAAAGAAGTGCTGAATCTAATACATCTGGTCTATTTGTTCTTTGCAAGTACAATAACACCTTCATTTGAACCAAATCCATCCATTTCAACAAGTAATTGATTTAATGTTTGTTCTCTTTCATCATGTCCGTGATCCGAAGTCCTGCACCTCTTTGTCTACCCTACTGCATCTATTTCATCTATGAATATAATACATGGAGCTTTTTCTTAGCTTCTATAAACATTTCTCTAACTCTTTTTGCTCCAACTCCTGAATACATTTCAACAAAATCTGAACCTGAAATTATGAAAAAATGGAACTCCAACTTCTCCTGCAACTGCTTTTTGCAAGAAGTGTCTTACCGTGTACCTGGTCTTCCTACTAAAAGAACTCCTTTGGGTATCCTTGCACCCATTTCTATATATTTTTGTGGATTTTTAAGAAATCTACTATTTCTTTTTAATTCGCCTTTCTTCTTCAATACCTGCAACATTATCAAATCTAATATTATTTTTCATCTTCATCTATAAGTCTTGCCTTACTTTCTTCCTATTGCCATATCTTTATCTGGCATTTCTTGTCTTGCCCTTATAGACGCCATATTTATCCAGCTTATTACAAGTATAATAACTATTGCTGTTGGAAGTATTATAATTGTATTTTGCATTGATTTATCTAAAATATTTGATTCTTCTTGTTCTACTACAAGTCCATCTTTTATTTTATCTGAAAGCTTCTGTTAAAAATACTTGATCATTTGGTATATTTGTTCTTGAATTTTTGATCATTATAGTATATCTTACATATGTTTTATCTGAAGAAATCTAATTTTTAACCCTTTTCCCTGTTTTATTGCTGATACCATTTCAGTATAATTAACATTTACTTCAATATTATTTGATAAATTAAATGCTATAATAATTACAGCAAGTATTATTAAAACTATTCTTATAATTTTTAGTCTTTTCATACTTTTTCCTTTCTATTTTTCTTCTTTCCCACTTCATGACAACTTCTACATCTAGGTTCATAACTTTCTTTTTCTCCTATTTGTATTATTTCAGCATCAAAACTTGCAGGTTTTTCCATTTACAATTCTTTGGCTTTTTAGTTGCAGGTTTTCCACATTTCATACACACTGCTTGAAGTTTTGTTATGAATTCTGATTTAGCTAAAAGTTTAGCTGTTATATCAATGGTTCTCCTCTAAAAATCTTGATCAAGTCCTGACATTGCAACTCTTATCCCCTATCTACAAGTTCTTCTACAACATCTATTATACCTTCATCAAAAATTGTACTTCATCTATTGCAACTAAACTACATCTTTTTCATTTTCTAATATTTTTAATATTTCTTCAGAATTTGCAACTGCATGTCCTTCAACTAGTTTCACCATTATGTGATACAACATCTGTCTTACTATATCTATCATCTATTTTAGGCTTAAATACATACTTTTTGTTTTTGCAATTATAGCTCTTTTTACTCTTCTTATAAGTTCTTCACTTTTTCCACTAAACATTGGTCCTACTATAATCTCCATATAGCTATATTCTGTCTAAACATTTTTCTCTCCTATTTGCATTTTTATTTTCTTATTGTAAATCATCTGATATTGTATGATATCTGGATCTTTTTAATTTTTCGATATATCTTCTGTATTCTTCTTCATTATTTCTATTTAAATATTTAATATTAAAATTAAATATTTCTTCTAAATTTATTACCTATTGTGTTTAAATTTCTATCTATCATAATATATTTTAATTTTGCATATCCATAATCATCAAATTCAATTTCTTTATTAATATTTGCAAATATATATAATCCTTCTGTTATAAGGGTTGATATAAATATCATATTCTTGATTTGTTCTAGAGTTTCCAAATTTTTTATCTAAAATTTGCCATTTTTCATTCATATTTTTAACTATATAATTATCTCCGATCTGGAATTACTTCTCTATATATTGGAGATATAGGTTTTACATCTTCATCTTGATTGTTTGCAAAATATGTTATTTTTTAGGTTTTTCTTAACTGCAAATCTATCTTTTTCAAATACTTCTATTTGTGCATTATTATTAAGTGTATATTTTTTCCCTTGAGATCAAACCACCCTTGTTCTTTTTAGATGGTAGAAATAGGTAAAAATCCGATTACTGTACAAATATATATGATCATCATCATATATATTTTTCTGCATTTAAAAATATAATCTCCTTTATCTTTAGAAGATTTAAGTTTATCTCTTTTTAGTAACTAATGTATATTTTTTTCTTTTCCTGTTATTTCAGATTTCTGAATCAAAAATATCATATTTATCACTAAATTGATATCTTTTTCACTAGCATTTCTTGTATCATCATATATCTTTTGTTATATATCCGATTATATTTATTACTAACCTCTAAAGTTGGATTTTTTTCTCCTATTACATCTTTTTATTACTTTTAAAAATTCTTCACGCTTTCCTTCATGATCTTCATTTGAATATTCCGAATATATGACATTACTTTTCTTTCATTTTTCATAATTACATCTGTTATGTTTTATTAGATACATTGCTAATTTCAAAAGTTTTATCATATGCCTTTATCTTATAAAATGGAGTTGCATAATCATATTTAAAATCAATTTTAGTTTCTCCAAATTTATTTATATATCCATATTTTACCATTTAATTTTTAAATTAATATACACACTTTTTATCTGGTATCTCTTCTACATATTTAAAAATATTCAGGATTATATGCAGTAAGATTAATATCTTCTCTTTTTAATATATTCTGCAATATTCTTATATTGTACTAATGATATCCCTGAGCTGTAACTAAAAACTCCCATCATTATTAATATTATTGTACTTGCAGAAAATTATCTTTTTCAATATAATTATTTTTGATAATGTTCTTATAATTAAAATTCTGATCCTATAACAAATATAGGGTAAATATATGAAGGTGCAAAAATGTTACAAGTCCAACAAGTGAAAATAAGTAAAACACAAAAATAATATCCTTTTTCATATTAAATAATGAAACACAAGGTTTATAATACTTACAACAATTGTAACTCCAAATATTATATTATGCTGAATATTTATAACAAATCTTTGGTGTCTTGTAAGTTCTAATCTATTATTGCTCATCATATAAAAATACATATATAATAAGTAAAATACCTAGCATGATATTTAATATACCTAAAAACACATTAGTCTTTTTTGCTCTTCATCTTTTCTCCTTAAATTATTAATTTTCTTTCATATACCATTTTGATAAATCCATATCTTCTATATCTAAAATCATTTCATGTTTTGGTAATACCCTAAATGTATATACAAAATCTCCTCCATTATTTATTGATATATTTCCTATATATGTACATGTTCCATCATCATTTTTATTTTGCAAACTTAAGCTCTTCAGATTTTTAAATATTTCATTTTACCGATCTTCTATAAGTTTTTGCTATATATATTTCTACTTTAGCATTTTCTACAGGTACTCTTCCGAAGATATATACGTATATTAACATTTATATTTTCTCCTGCGTCTAATACTTCAGTATTTACTTGTGTATCTTGATAGATTTTTAATCTTATTCCATTCTTCATAACACATCTTTTTCCATCTTAGAAATTCAAATACATCTTCTAAAGACTTAAATTTACTATCATTTAACTCTATAAGTGGCATATATATTCTTTTTAAATAATCTATAAGCATTCTAGATGTTGAATACATTCCTGCATTTGTTGCTATAGAATTTTTCATATATGTTATCCATTCATTTGAATATGTATTTATATTTTCCTTATTATAATATGCTGGTATTATCTTAGTTTCAAGCATTTCATATAGGCTATTACTATCTACTCTATCTTGTTCTTCATCTGTAGAATATTTCTTTCTATCACCTATTGCAAAATCCATTTGTTCCATCATATCCTTCATCCCACCATCCGGTCTAAGATACTAAAGTTAACTGCTCCATTTATTCTGCTTTTTGTCCACTTGTTCCGAGATGCTTCATATGGTCTTCTTGGATTATTCATCCATACATCAACACCTGCTACAAGCATTCTTGAAAGTCCCATATTATAGTTCTCAAGAAGCATTATTTTTCCTTTAAATTGTGGCATTTTTGATACTTCATCAATACGCTTTTATAAGTTCTTGTCCCATAACATCAGCAGGGTGTGCCTTTCCTGCAAATACAAGTTTTACTGGTCTTCTTTCATCATTTTAAAAGTTGTGTTAATCTTTCTAAATCTTCAAATATTATTGTTGCTCTCTTATATGTTGCAAATCTTCTTGCAAATCCAATTATTAGATCATTTTTCATTTATCTTACCAACTGTTTCTGCTATTTCATCATATGTAGCACCATTTTCGCTCATTCTTCTTCTAACATTTTTATTTATTTCTTCTATTAACTTCTTCTTATATGTTAAATGTGTATTCCACAATACATCATTTGGGATATTATATATATTTTTCCACACTTTATTATCATATATCTTATCTTGCCAATATGGTATTAAATAATTGTTATACATTTTCTTTATACCTGGTGCAAGCCATGTACATAGTATGTACACCATTTGTTACATATGTAATTGGAGATTCATCATCTGCAGTGTTGGCCATATTTCTGTAAATAATTCTTTTGAAACATCTCCGGTGAAGCTTTACTTACCCCATTTTTACCTGCGATTTTTAAGTGCAAATACTCCCATATTAAATGCTTTTTGTAATTATCATTTTGGTGTCATTCCTAACCCTAGAAAGTATCTTTAGAAATTCCAAGATCATCCTACTTACCATCAAAACATTTTTCTATTAAATCAATATCAAATATTTCGTTTCCTGCTGGAACTGGTGTATGTACTGTTACTGCTGTCATTGTTTTTAACAAGTTCTTTTTGCAACTTCAAATGATACTTGTTTTTTCCCTCATTATTTCTTCAATAAGTTCTACAATTAAAAATGCTGAATGTCCTTCGTTCATATGATATAGGTTTGGAACTATATTTAAAAGCTTTTTAATAGTTTAACCCCACCTATTCAAGAATCATTTCTTGCATTAATCTCATTTCTCTTCCACCACCATATAATCTATATGAAAGTTCCTATATTTAGTACTATTTTCTTCTGTATCTGCATCTAAAAGATATAATTTAACTCTTCCTACATTTATTTCCCATACTTTAAGCATTACTTTAGTATTTTCAATAGTTATATATATAGCAAGTTCTCTTCCTTTTTCATCTTTAACCTTTTAATTGCATATTATCTAAATCAGATTTAGCAAATAATGTAAAGCTGATTTCCTCTTCCATCAATCTTTTTGGTTAAAATACCCTCCTATACATAAGTCCTATACCTACAAGTGGTATTCCGAAGATCACTTTGCAGATTTTAGATGATCTCCTGATAATATACCAAGACCTCCTGAATATAATGGCATTGTTTCATCAAGTCCATATTCTGCTGAAAAATATGCAATACACTTATTCTTATATTTTTTTCATAATTATTCATATAATATGTATTATTATTTTTCCATATATCCTTTAAAAATCTGAATATACCTTATTATATTCTCTTAAAAAAACTCTTCATCTTTTGACACTTCTTCAAGTTTAGTTTGTGAAATTTGTTTTAAAAACTTAATTGGATTTTTCAACTCTTCCCAAAGTTCCTTATCTATTTTTAAATAATTTTTAAACTTTCTGTATTCCAACACCACTACAAATTTTCTGCTATTTCATGGATACCTCTTATTCTATCTGGTAATTTAGGTACTATTGTTAATCTATTAAATATGTACATTTTGTCCTCCGTATATCAATTATTTTTCTTTTGTAATCATTATATTTTAAATATTATATTATTTTATTCATTTCTAACAAAATTATTTGGGAGACATCTTCAAAATTATTATTTTTAAAGCTCTGAATTATTTGATCATATTTTTCTTTTGTTGCAAATTCTAATATATATTTTCTACCAATCTTATTTGCATCTTTCCCTAATATAAGTGTAATGTTTCCACCCATTCTATTAGATAAAAACCTATTATTTTGTGTTTTAAACTATTTATTCTTGAAATAGCATTCCCATCTATAATTCCTTCATTTGTTTGAAACATTCTGTCAAATTCATTAATATCTGTATATATATACAATTTCTTCTCCTAGTAATTGTTTTCTTGCTTCATCAGTATCTTTTTTCCCTGCTTGTGTTTTAACGTAGTAACATATTTTGCTATGTATATTAAAAACTTATAACCCTAAAACAATTATAATCACCATCATCGATACTATTGCATATGCATGTTAAAAACCTTTCCCTACTTTTATTTTCTCTTTCAAATAATTATCCCATATCTTTCTATGAGACTTTTCTCAAATTTTGATTATAACTTCTATATTAATTTACTATATATGATTCTTTTTCTACCTTTTTACAAAAATACAATAATTTTATTAATAAAAAAATAGAATCATTTTAATTTATGATCCTATTTTATATCTTAATTATTTTAACATATTATTATACTCTTCTTCTGTTATTCTTTCTATATCAAGCTTTTTCTGCTTTTTATACTTACTACTTGTTTCTTTTTCACATATTACAATATTTGTATCTTTTGTTCATGCCAGTTTTACTATTCACCATTTGCTATTATTTCTTTTCTCTTTCTTTTTGGGTTTTACTAAAATTACCTGTAAGCACAAATATTTTTATCTTTAAATATATCTGACATCTATTTCTATATCTTCCATTTTCTTTCTCTTCTTCTACTTCCATTTCTAATTCCATGTTCTTTTAATTTTAATATTATATCTCTATTTTTCTTTTCTAAAAATTATATATATTACCTTACAACATCACCTATACCATCTATTTTGTTTTAAGGATTCTTCATCACTTTCCATTATCTTCTCTATAAATTAAAATTTTCATTTTTACTATTTCTTTACTGGTTTACTCCAGAACTCCTTGTATTCCTAAAGATACTATACCCTATTTAAAGAATTTGCTTTACTTTTCTCTATTGCTTTTAATATATTTTCTTCAAACTTAGTACTTTTTCCTCCTGCTTTTTGTTTTCTCTTATTTCTTTTTCTTTTATCTTAGTTAAATCTTCTAATTTTAAATCATATATGTCTGTTATATTTTCTATTAGTTTTAAGTTCAATTAAATCTCTTATTATATTTTCTCGAGAGTCCCTCTATATTCATACTATTTTTAGATGCAAAAATGTATTATCTTTTGCATTTTTATTTTCAGGACATTCTTCATTCACACATTTGTAATCAACATGTTCTTTTTACAAGCCTGCTATTACATACAGGGCAATTTTCTGGCATTTTAAATACTATTTCTTTTCCAGTTCTTTTTCTTCTAATGCTCTTACAACTTCTGGTATAACATCTCCTGCTTTTTGTATTATTACTATCTCCAATTCTTATATCTTTTTCTAATAATATCTGCATTGTTTAATGTTGCTTTAGATATTCTAGAACCACTACTATTTTACCTTCTTTAAATACTGCAAGTGGAGTTACTAACCCTGTTCTTCCGAACATTTAATTCTATTTTTCAATAATTGTTTCTACTTGTTGTGGTGGATACTTATATGCAACAGCCCATTTAGGATATTTTTCTGTTGTTCCAAGTATTTCCCTATATTCTAAATCATTAACTTTTATATAGCACCATCTATCCCAAATGACAAGTCTTGTCTCATACTTTCCTATTTCTTCAATCTTTGTTATAGCATCATGCTATATTGACTAACTTTCCTATATGGATTTACAGTAAAAGTTTAATTTTTCTAAAAATCTAAAGTTTCACTATGTATTTTAAATTTATCATCTGCATATTAAGATTAAAAATATATATATGTGTAGTTTTCTTTTCTGCTACAACTTCTGCTGTCTAAGTGTTCGAGATCTCGCATTTCTTGGATTTGCAAAAGTTTTTACCTTGTTCTTCATTTCTTAATTTAATTCTTCAAAAATCTCCTATATGGTAAATATATTTCACCTCTTACTATAAGTTTTTATCATATGATATTTCATGGTATATCCTTAATATGTACTATATTTGCAGTTACATCTTCTCCGAACTTCTCCGGTCTCCTCTTATACACCACGAACAAGTTTTTCCATTATTATATTCAAGGCAATTGATAATCCATCTATTTTTGTTTCAACAACATATTCTATATCATTTTCTTTTTAGAATTTTTCTTAAATGTTTCATCATCTTCTTCATTAATTTCAAAATTCAAACCTTTTCTTGTTCTTTTTCAAAATCATATATCTCTCCATGTGAAAATACATCTTGTAAGCTTTTAAGTGGTATTTCATGTTTTACTTTAGTAAATAAAGTTAGAGACTCTTTCCGGCCTCAACTCTATTTCTAACTCCATTTTTGTCAGTAAATTCTGGATACTTTTCTTCTATTTCAATATTTTTCTTTTAATTTATCATATTCATAATCTGATATTTCATTTGTATTCTTATTATAATATAGGTCTGAATGGTATTCCTCATCTTTTCTTAAACTTTTTAATAATTTTTACATCATTTTTCCATACCATCTATTTCTATATCATATTTACTACTATTTTTAAAGCTCTTCTTTTAAATTAAGTCCTTCAAAAATCCATATTATTATTCATATTAATTTTTCTCTTTTAAATTTATTATATATTTTCTATTAATTCATTTCTTTAAATAATACATTTGCAATATTAAAGTTTATCATCTTCATACCTATTACATAATAATTGCATACCCTATTGGCATATTTTTCATTATCTTTTTGAAACTGGTACTGATATTGCAGGTACTCCCTGTTATATTTGCAAGACATGTATATATATCTGAATAGAATGTTTCTTCTTGATTTTTGTTCTATATATCCTTTTTGAGGTGCTGTTTTTATAGTAACAGGCATTAATATAGCATCATATTTTGCAAAATATTTCATTCATTTTTCTATTATAATCTGTCTTACCTTTTAATGCTTTTTGTAATATGCATCATAATAACCAACAGATAATACATATGTACCAAGCATTATTCTTCTTTTGACTTCTCTACCAAATCCTAATGTTCTAGTCTTTTTAAACAATTCATCCATATTTTTAGGATTTTTCTACTCTTTGTCCATATCTTACACCATCATATCTTGATAAGTTTGAACTTGCTTCTGCACTTTATAATATGATATACAGATATTGCTTCTTTACCATATGGAAATTCTATTTCTTCTAAAATTGCTCCTTTTTTCTAAAGCTTTAATACTATTTGTTATAGCATCTCTTACTTCTTGTTGCATTTCATCTTTTAAGAAATTATCTATTATTACTATTTTCTTACCTAATATATCATCATTTAATTTACCTTCAAAATCTTTTTAAATCTCTAGGATTTACGCATGTTGAATCCATGTCTTCTAATGATTTTTCCGATTTTTCCATATAGTATTTTTACCCGAAAGTATATTTAAAAAGTTTTTGCTTTGCATCTTCTACTGTTCTTGTAATTGTACCTGCTTGGTCTAAACTTGAGACCAAAATGCAATTATACCATATCTTGATACTGTTCCATAACTTGGTTTTAGTCCTACTACTCACAATAATTTGCAGGTTGTCTTACAGATCCACCAGTATCTGAACCTATTGACCATGGTGCCATATTTCCTGCTATCTGTGACACTTCCTCCTGATGATCCTCCTGGTACTCTATCTAAGTTTACTGGATTACTTGTAATCTTATATGCTGAATATTCTGTAGATACTCCAAATGCAAATTCATCCATATTTACTTTGCAATTATTCCGATATCCTGCTTTTTAATATTTTAATTATTGTTGCATCATATGGTGATCATAGTTTTCTAATATCTTACTTGCAGATGTTGTTTTAGTTCCAATTACATTTACATTATCTTTTTATAGCTATTGGTATCTTATCTTCTACAACATCACTTACAGATAGGTATGCTCCGATTTTATCATCTTCTTTTTGTATATTTTCTAAATATATTTCATATGTTTCTTTTTGTTATTTTCCCATCTTCAACTAACTTTTCTAATTCTTTTTACCTTGATTTTAATATTTCTTCTTTTTCCATCATTTCTACTCTTTATTCTTCTTCATTATTGTTTTATACTTGGTACATTATCATATTCCTATTGTTTTAGCATTTTTCTAATATACCTTTTTGTATTTTTCAAAATTTTTCTACCTTATCTTCTCTTATACAGTTAATATTACTGCTCATAATTTCATTTGCTATAATATTTTCTGTATCTATATCATTAAAATTTCCATATATCCTAAGATATTTGAAAGCTCTTTGAGACATTTTTCTAATCCTTTTTCATCAAACTCTAACTTAGCAAGTTCTGCTACTTTTTGTTTCTTCAATACTAATCATCATTTCTTTCCTACATTTAATTTTCATTATATACTGATAATGCCTCTTCTTGTGTTATATCTCCCATTACTACCATTTTTCTTAAAAACAATATTTCTTCTTTGTAATGCAAGTTCATAATGTTCATATGGATTATATACTTGGAGCATTTGGGACTCCTGCTAAAAATGCAATCTCATTTAAATTTAATTTTTCTGGTGTTTGTCATAATATCCCTTTGTTGCAGGTCCCTATTCCATAATATCACATGCAAAATATGATGTATTTACACAATTCTAAAATATCATCTTTACTATATCTTTTTCTAATTCTATAGCATAAAATAATTCTTTTATCTTTCTTTCAAGTTCTGTTTTTGATCTAAAAATATTTTTAGATAATTGTTGTGTATTGAACTTCCACTCTTTAAGTTTTTAAACTAATTATATTATACATAGCTCTTGAAAATCCAACAAAAATCTACAGCTCCATGGCTATAGTATCTTCTATCTTCTCTCTTTTCTAACAGCTTTTTAAGTATAGTTTGTCTATATTTTCTTTATATGTATTTCTCTCTCTTATACTATTAACTGTTTTTCAATTTTACCTGCTTTTATTTCATTATTGACATCATTATATAATATTCCTAAATATGATGCTATTCCAATACACATATAAGAAAGATTACACTAATGATTGTTAAAATGCCCTTAATTATTTTTCTCATAACTATTTTACCATTCTATTCGAAATCTATCTTTGTATAAAAATATATCATAAATGTATACATTTTTCAATAAAATAATTGACAAAGATTTTGAAAAATATGTAAAATATATAAGTACATGGTGGTAATAGCGTAGCTGGTTAACGCGTCAGTTTGTGGCACTGAAGATCGAGGGTTTCGAATCCCTCCTGCACACCATTATTGGGCTGTAGCCAAGCGGTAGGCATCAGACTTTGACTCTGACGTGCGCAAGTTCAGATCTTGCCAGCCCAGCCAATATAACAAAAGAAAAGCTTGAAATATCAGCTATTTTAAAAATATAAATTACTCTTTTACTTTATCTTCTATATATAGCAAAACATATAAACATAGTTTATATTTTTCTGATGTCTTTTCTATTGTTTCAAAACTATTTTCATAACTCTTTTTATACCCACTTTTGTGGGTACCATAGAATATATTTTTGATTTTAATAGATATATCATTTAAATATTGTGATTTCATCGATACTATTCCATACCATTTCATTTTGTTATTTTATCTACAAACAACGCACTTGAGTTCAAAAATTTAGCTTCATTTGTATCTTTAATAAACTCTATCAGTGATACCTTAACACATAATTTTGAATAAGTTCATTGCTTTTAAATTTCTAAAATAATGAATCTTCTTCTATCATTTGATCTGAAAAGTCTCCATCAAATATTTTATAAAAAGTCAAATCATATTTTTCCATATTTAATTCCTAAAACTGCTGTTTTTAAAATCATTGCTTTATACTAGCAAATGGTGTTTCCTTCTGGACTGAAAATAGTAGTACGTCCTTTATCTGATTATTTGTTCATCTTCATTTTACTAAATAGTTTAATACACTCCACCTTTGGAATGATAATGAGGTATATTTTTATACTTATACATTATTTTTCGGGTCATTTCTTTCATTTCTTTAATTAATTCATTAAATTTAAGTTTTCTTTTTGAACAATCCTAAATAATCTTCATTTTTCCCAACTAGCCACTGATTAAGTTGTTTCTCATTTTGATAAAAGTCAGCATAGTACTCTGGCACCATTAGCTACAATTGTATCATTTGAGTTCTTATAAGCATCCGTGCTTTTATATGATTCTATGTCATTCTTTCCTCAAATAAATTTTTGATTTCAGGTAGATTTTGCGTACAGTTATTGTAACATTTTTTCTTAATTATGTTAAGCGTTTTTATCTTTTGTAATCTTTCTCCTTATCTTCTGCTAATAATTTATCTACTTTTTATTGTATTATCACATTCTTTAATTAGCTTTTGGGCATTTCTAAATCTTTTTCATTCTTTTCTATAATTCTTTTGTCCGTCATTGATTTTCTCCTATATATCCTTTAATTTTAATATCTCATAATTTATTTCAACTTATCTTTTATCAAATTTTTCTCATATTCTTATTTAATATTTTCCTTGTCATTAATATGCTTTTGCCTTTGTATATTAATTTTTAACTAATTCTTCTTTTATCAGTTCATATTTATTCATAGCTATCCTTAAATATGATATTACTTAAATTATATTTTTAAGTATATCATTTATTATATTCTACTACAACAATAACATGTATATACCAGTTATTCTATTTCTTAAAACTTCTATATGCTTCTTTATATTAAATTTTATTTGAAGCATTTTAGAATATTATTATATTTTTGTATATACTTTTTAGAAAAAATATAAAAGAGAACTAAAAATATTGCATAAAATATTTTTAGATGCTATAATAATTTATCGAGGTGTGGCGCAGTTGGTAGCGCGCGTGGTTTGGGACCATGAGGTCGCAGGTTCGAGCCCCTGTCACCTCGACCATAAAATATATTAAAAAGCTTGTTAAATCGAGCTCTTTTCTTTTGAGGATGATAATAGGTGATAACTATTACTAATATATAAAAATTATATTTTAAGAACATGTATGTAAAGTTTATTTTTACTATTATATATATCATAATATAAATGTGAAACTTTTTATATTTCTTATTATAATTGTTTCACATGTTTTATGATATATATTAAATATGTGAAAACAATTCATCATATTTTATCTTCAAAATGTTTCACATTTAAAGGAGTATATTATGGATGACAAATATGAAATAATGAATCTTCTTCAAGTTAAACAAAATTTAACTAAAGAATTAAATAATTTAGTATATGGTTCAATAGAAATTAGAGAAAACTCTTCAAATGGTATATATAGTACATTATAGAGAAGATGGAATATTACTACTAAATATGTCGAGGGAATATTCGATGAATTACATAATCTAATACTAAACAATACTATTAGGGCAAAAGAATTAAAAAGAAATATCGAAAAACAATTAAAAACTCAATTATATTAATGAAGAACTTTAGTCCTGAGATTGAAAAATATTGATTTTTGCTAAAAGACATCTTGTAGATAATATATATAATCAAGCTATTTTAGAAGGTGTTGAAACAACATTTGCAGATACTGAAATATTATAGAGAGGTGGTAAAATTAACAATATGTCTTCGAAGATGTCCTAAAAATAGTTAATTTAAAACACGCTTGGGAATTTATATTAAATAAAAATGTTATACTTTCAGATCTAAATTTTTCCATTATTGTGTGAAATAAATAAGTTTGTAGAAAAAGGTTTCACTATAATGCCGGAAAACTTAGAAGTGTTCCTGTAAGTATTGGAGGAGACAAAATGGGCTCCTGAATTACCTATAGAAAGCATAATTAAAGAAGACATTCAAAACATATTTAATATGGAAAATTAATGATATAGATAAACTATTGAGTATTATATATATATAAAAAGCAAATATTTATAGACGAAATAAGAGAACTTCTATCATATTTGCAAAATCATTATTTAATTTCAAAAGGACAAGGAATTATAGCAATTCCTGCTAATTTAACAAATGAATACAAGAGATTATTAATTGATTACTATGAAGGAAAAGATTCAACTGAAATAAAATTTTTAAAGAAAAATGCTTTATACAGATATAATAAAAAGCCTTATTAAACATACCCAAAAAACTGAACAAAGAAATTTGAAAAGTTTGTAGATATATGTTCTCTTATTATGCTCTTTTTTGTTGTTTATTCATTTTCATAATCTTCTATGGTTCTTTGATCTTTACCTTGAAAAAATTTTTCCAATAGGGATATTCTTTATCAAATATTTCTTTTTCTTCTCTAGTAAAATTATTAGGATAATCCGCAAACAGATTGTATATTTTTCTTTTATCTATACTAAATAGTGCTCACCCCAATAAATTTTTCCTATCCTTCTTACTTAATTTATTCTTATCATTTTCTTTGTGGAATTCAAATTGTATATTATTTTATCTACTTCTTCCATATATCAATTCCCCTTTTTATTTATATTTCTGTATTTAAATAACCTAATTTTTTATAAATTCTTTGTTTTTAGTAAAGATACAGTATGATTAATATATTGGATAGTATTTTTAATACGTGTTCTTTCAATCTTTCTTATTCTTTATATGTGCTGATGTAATTAGATAATTAAATACATTTTATTTTAATAATTATATCATTCAATTCCACAACATCAATTTTTTCCCTTCTCTATAAATATTACAATTTTTATCACCTAATTATTTTTGCAAAAATTCTACAATATCTTCATTTTCTATTTTTATCCTCTATCCCTCCATTTTCGACATTGTTTCCCCATTTAAATTAACGCAAATCCTAGTAGATTTTTATACTAAGATTTTTGTTAAACTTTTTATAATTTATTTATCCAATCTGAGGAACCATATAGTATTCTTTTCAACATTTACAACTTTTTCTTCTTCATTAACTCTATAAAAAGCTAATAATTTCTTATATTTAGTTTTCTAATTTTTAAATCTTTTATTGTATCACCATCTATAATTGCAAATAGAGAATATTCTAATGTTTTATTTCTTCTTTTATCATTTTAGCATATTTTATTTGCAATAGAAGGCTCATTTAAATTATTTTTATATATAACACAATACTTTTAATATCGTTTTTGCTTTTATAGATAATTCAATTCTATATTTTTCAGACATCTGAACCTCCCTAAAATTATTGTGCTAATGCAGTTTCAATTTCTTCAAAGGCCTCATCAAGAGAGCAAACATTTCCATTTTTCTGAATCTTTTTATTCCTTCTTCTAATTTTTCTTAAATCTTTATTTTTATAACAAGATGTTCAGGTACTTTATTTATAATTTCTGTATATTTAAGATAATCAATATATTCTAAAACTTTATTTGAAAGTTCTTCTGGTAATGTTTCTATAATATTATATAATTCTTTATTTTTAGCTGTCATAATTACTTTCTCCTTTTCAAATTAACTTATATACTATAGTATAGCATATAACTCTTGATTTTTATAACATTTTATCAAAAATATTGTAAATTTTTACATTCAGTAAATTCAACAAATGTAAAATTTTTTGCTATTACTAGCTTATACTAAATGTTTGCAATCCACCTCAACTAATATTACAAAGAAAAAGATTAGTATAATTAATTTAATCTTTTTATGTTATAAAACATGAAACAATTCTATTAATTTTTCCCTTAAAATGTTTCACATTTTAAAATATTTTAGCATTCCTTTTTCCTTTAATATTCTATCAAGTGTTTCTTCTGCTTTTTTTAACAAAAATAATTATCTTTTTCAAAAGTATTTCTAGATTTTTCTATTATTTTTCTTTAATTCTTCAATTGTTGTAATATTTTTATTTGTTTCTGTTTCTATTAAAAGGTCACCATTATACACATCTTTTATTGCAAAGCTCAATTTTGTCATTATAATATATAATATCATCTTCTATAATATTCATTATTTCATAATATCCAAGTTCTTCAAAAGTCTTATACCTTCAGTATAATCCATTACTTCACAACTAGTTGCTGCTTGACTTACTATCTCCTTTTTCATTAATGTTTTTCTTTTTAAATGTTATCTTATTAACAATTTTTCCATCATTGTCTATATTCCTTATAATTACTGCTTTTTGACAATATTTCTCTTACCGTTAATTCTTCTAACTTTAATATTTTAGGTATTAAATAATGGTCATCTAATCTAAATTTTCTTCCTTTTTAATCCTTTTTCTTCTAAGTGTTTAATCAGTTCTTCTTTTTGAACATAATATTCTTATTGTAATCTCATTTTTCTTGTTTTATAGGCATCTATTCTCCTTAATCTTTTAAATTAAAATAACATATTTCTAATATATTTTACTTCATCAGTTATCTTACTACTTTTTCCTTTATTTCTTCTATTATTAACCAATTATATTCATCATGTTCTGTGAGTATAATATTTCCAGTATTTTTAACATCTAAAACAAAAATTATACTGTCTTGCTTTTTCCACTTCCAGAAATATAATCAAAACTCTATATAATTTCACATTCACAACATCAAGATTAGTTTCTTCTTTACTTCTCTTATAATTGCATCATATATTTTTCTCCTTGTTCCCATATTTCCACTAGGAAGTTCATCTATTCCTCCCATAAAGTCATCTGTTTTTCTAGACATTATTAATACTTGATTTTTTCATTTAAAATTGTGCTCCTACAACATTTTTAATAATTCCTTCTTCTTTACCTTTTTATAAGCAGTTCTATATAGTTCCATGGTCACCTCTTAACTTTATTCTAATCCTATTCTATATAACTTTTATTCATCATAATATATAATTTCTTTATTTAATTTTTAGCATATTCTATTTCTTTTTGTACTTTCTCCAATATATCCATCTATATTACAAACAAATATTACATCAGAAATTTCTATTCTTTTTTAAATGTCCTTCTTTTAATAATTCTATCTGTTCTTTTTGTTAAAACAAGCTTTATTATTAACAGGATAAATCGGATGTATACACAATATCCTTCTAAAGATAATTTTTCTCCTATTTCAACATTTCTTTTTCAAATTTAAAACTTCCACATATTGTTACTATTTTTCATTAATTACTCCTATTTATCATACATTTTGCATTTTTCATTTATACTTTCAATGTCTTTTTATCAATTGAAATACTTCTACATTATCTGCAAACACTTCTGATACCGACCCTATAGGACTCAAATGGTTCTTGTTTTTAATTTTTCTATACTTAAAATTCCATTTTTCATGTACATAACTTATTAGAGTTTTTAACAAACTCTATTTGCTTACTATTAACCCTACTCATTTATATATTTAGCAAATATTTCATTTGCTGTTTCTTCATCAATCCCTACAATACTTCTTACTACTTCTATTAAGCTCATATTACCATATGTATTATCATATTCTATATTATTACCCAATCTTTGAAACATACCCTCTAATTCTTTCTTTTCAGTTTCATTTAATTTTTGATTATGTCTTATCTTATACACTGTTAAATTGTCTAAATTTCTTCAAAAATTTTTCTACTTTTTCCTATAACTTTCATAGTTTCCGTTCTTGAATATTGTATCCTTCTTTTTTCTCACTAACCTTTAAGTTCATCTCTTATATCCACAGTATATATTCCCTTGGTGGATTATCTATATATTTCATCAATTCTCTTAATATTGTTCTTGTCTTTTCTATTTCAAAAAGTCACTTCTTTCCCAATATTCTGGTTCTGATGCTTTTTCTATACGATCTTTTTCTGATACTACTTCTGGTATTGTTCCTAGTTTTTAATTCTTCTACTAATTCTACAAGTATTCTTCCTTGTACAGATGTACTTTTACCTATAATTCTTCCTACTTGTAGTCCATATACTAAATTATCAAATCTTTTAGCAAGTTCATCAGAATCTTCACTTAATAATATAGGAATTATATTTCTCTTATTTCCATATATGAAATATTATCAATATGTTTCCAATTATCAGGATTTGAAAATTTATCTATATACTGCCTTATTCCTAACTATAAAACTGTTAGTGTTAAGTTCTGTTATTTTCTTTAAAAACTCTTCTACTAATTCTTCCCTATAGTTTTTATACTCTTCTTGTGATTGGTAATTAATATTTTTCTAGTTCAACAATTAAATCCAGCTTTAAGATTATATATCTTTTTCAGTTAATGATTGTACACTTTGTGCTTCTATTCCTCTAGCATTTTCTTCAAAAGAATTCAAAATTTCTACAACAGTCAAAATATATAGAATTGTTGTTTATGTTTATCTATACCAAATAGATTTTTACAAAGCCTTGTTCCTCTTCCTATCATTTTGCCAGAATTTTATCTTTGATTTTACTGGTTTAAAGAATACCAAATTAAGTACTTCTGGAATATCTATTCCTGTATCTAACATATCCACAGAAACAGCAATTTGTGGCATCTTATTTGGATTTTGAAAATCTTCTATTAATTGACTTACATAGTTTACTTGATTTGTCTATAACCCTTACAAATATTCCATTATACTTAGGATATATTGAATCAAATACTTTTACTATTGCCTCTGCATGTTTATGATTTCTAGCAAATATTATAGTTTTTCCGAAAGCTTATCTCCTCCTTCTACTTTTAATCCTTTTTGCATAACTGTTTCTAATATAATTTTTTATTGTATCTCTGTTAAAACAACCATGAGTTTTATAGCATTTGAGCTTATTTCTTCTTGTACTTCACCTTCTTCAAATAGGTTCTCATATTCTTCTTTATCCTCTTCTTTAAGCTCACTATATTTTTATTCCACGTTCTATAAACTTAGTTGTTGTACTTATTGTATGATAGTCTACTAAATATTTTTGTTTTACTGCTTCATCATATTCATATACAAATGTAGGGAACATTATTTTCTAATTGAAAAACTTATATGTATTTTTATCTACATCATCTCTTGGTGTTGCTGTTAATCCTACTAAAAGTCCATCAAAAATAATCAAATATTGCTTGATATTTTTTTGTATATACTTCTATGTGCTTCATCTATTATTATTAAATCAAAATGTCCTGGTGTAAATAATGTTATTCCATTTTTGCTCTTCATTTTATCAATACAATTTATCATTGTTTGATATGTTGAAAATATTATTCTACTTTCTTCTGGATCCCCATCTTTAGAAGATAGTAAATTACAACATGACATATCTGGTAATAATTTTTTTAAAGTCTGCTTGTTTCTCAAGTTCTGTTCTATCTGCTAAAAATAATACATTTTTGTACTAATTTTACTTGTAAGTACATCAACTAAAGATATTGCTGTTCTTGTTTTTACCTGTACCTGTAGCCATAACTACAAGTGCTCTTCTATGTTTTTCTTCAAATGATTCACATACCTTTTTTTACTGCTTCTAACTGATATGGCCTATTTGCTATATCATTAGCTATATATATGTGTTCTAGATTTTTCTTTTGAATTTCTTCTCTTAATTAGAAGTTGTAATTCATCTTGTGTATAATATCCTGAAACTTTTTCTTTCTGGGTATGATATATCATCCACATATATATTTCTTTTCCATTTGTATAATATATGATAGGTCTTTGTGCATATTCTTTTTTCTAAACAATCTGCATATAGTTTTAGCTTGTTGTTGTCCAATTTTCGCATCTTTACTTGTTCTTTTAGCTTCTACTACTGCTAAAGGTTTCCCATTTTCTCCATATAGTACATAATCTACATGTCCTATTTCTTGAGTATTTGGCATTCCTTTAACTTCTACTTCTCTAATATTTGTACTATCCCATCCTGCTATTTTTAAATCTAAGTCTATAAATTGTTTTTCTTGTTTCAAACTCACTAATATCACTCACTTTTAAAAATTATATGCAGTCTTTTTACTTGTTCTTTGTTTAGTTAGTTTTTCTCTTAATTCTTCATTTTTCTTTTAAGATTTTCAATCTTTTTCATCTTTTTCAACTAACTTATTTTCTAACTCTTCTCTTTCTTCTTTCTTTAAATTAGCACTACTTTCACCTGGTAATTTTCCTTCATCAAACTTTTGTTTCTGTATAATTTGAATCATAATAATATGCTATCCAATCCATAAAATCAAACAAATATTTTAAACACAATACCGCTTCTTTTCTAGTAACCTTCTTATTACTATGTACTGAAAAATTTCCAAGTTTAATTATATATGTCATTCCATTAAAAACTTTTTCATTAATCATACTTTTAAAATTAATATCATACACAAGAGAAGATAAGTTATTTTGGTATGGTAACACTAATTCTCTATCATTTGCATATATCCATTTTACTGCAAGTTCTAATGCTCTTCTACATAATATTGTACAAGATACATTTGCTACTGCTATGCTCTTTTTCTGCTTCTTCTGCTGCTTCTGCAAATGTCTTAAATATTTCATTTTTAGTATAAAATCAAAATTAGACATATCTCCTCCTATCATTAATTATATTATATATCTTTTCTATCATCTTTAATTGTATCATACTTTCAAATTTCTGTTTATCTATTTGTTTAACTATTTGAGAAAATTGGTTTTGTAGGTCAATTGGTGGTAATGGTAATTTCAATTCTTCTATATCTTTATTAGATATATTAGCTTGTCTTACTCCCTATTTACTCTTAATAATCTTTGTTTTATTCCTTGTTCCTTTAAAGCATAAGCAAAATATTCATTACTTAACTCTGATTGTATATTTAATTTTGCATTTCTTTGATTTAAATAATATTTTGGATATTCATTTCCAATACACACATTACCATAATCTTCTTTCCCTACAGTTCCTGTTAAAAGTCATCAAAAACATCTTTAGGATAAATAGTATATTTTTTTCTAATAACTTATCCTCTTTCCAGAACTTCAAATCTTTATCTCTGAATTCTCCTGTATTATATTTCCTATTCTTAAAATTGGGATTCCACTTCTTTGAAATCCAGAGCTTTTTAAATGCATATCCACCAATTACAGATATACTATTTTTAATATGTCTTCTTTCCATTTTTCTATCATTCAAATTAATATCTCCAAACATCTCTACAAACTGAGATTTCACAATATTATTTAATTCCTTAGTTGTTCTTGTCTTATATCTATTATCTTCTTAATTAAATCTAAATTTTTAACTATTCTTTTCTGCTCTTTGATGTCACAAATATTTATCTCTATTTTTGAAAAATTCGTTTTATTAATTATAGGTACTACTAGGTGCATTTGCCTTTAGTTGTAATATTTTTGTTTAGATTTTATTAAAATATGCTAAATATTTAGATACTATCATATCATTAGGTATAATAGCATTTATCTGTTGATTGCAAGTTCCTCTAAAATCCAACTTTCCTATTGTTCCATACAGTTACTAAACTGTATCTTTAGGGTAAAATTCTTACCTTATTTCTTGCTTTTTCAGAAATATATCCTTCAGATTTCTCAAATTTGTTATATATTTTTCATCAATATCACTTGGCTTAATAAACATTATATCATCAGCTTTCATAATACTCATCATTATTCTTACTTGGAGTATTACCTGTAATTATTGTTCCACTCATATAATTTCATTATGCCACCTCAATTTCTCAGAAATAGCATACTCTGCAAAACTGAGATTTGAAATCTAGCAAATGAATTTTTTATGCAATTTCTAACATTATTTTGATTTACCATAGCATATTGTAGTAGTATCTATCTTTCTATGTCCCTAATAATACCTGTACTTGCTCAATTGTATCCCTTTATCTATAGCTTTTGTTGCCATTGTTCTTCTAAAACTTATGTGGATGTATCTTTTTAATATTTATTCTCTTCCTAGTTCTCTAAGTCTTATTTCTACACCACTTATCTTTAATCTATCATATGGCCTTAATAGACTAACAAATAATGCTGATTATTATCTATTCTAGAATTTAAATAGTTTTGTAAGTGTATTTTTGTTCTTGCATCAAAAATACACTTCTCTTTCTTTTCCACCTTTTTCCAAGAACTACACAAGACCTTTCTTGCATATCAATATTCTACTCTATCAAGATTTACTAATTCTCCAACTCTTACACCCGTAGATGCTAAAAGTCTACCATTGCTAAATCTCTTATTTCTACACAAGCATCTCTCATTTCTTCTAGTTCTTCATCAGTATATGTTTCTTTAACTGTTTGAGTTGCTTTTACCTTATGTATTCTTCTAACTGGACTTTTCATTATATAATCTTCGTCTTCAAGCCAAAGCAAAAGAAACTAGATAATATTCTTCTAACATTATCTATTGTTACCTTACTACAATTATTTTTAGCTTGATATTCTGATAAATAATTTCTTAAATCCTCTGTTTCTATAGAATTTACTTTCTTACTTAACTTATCTATCATTGTTTTAAGTAGTCTCATAATAGTTTAATGTTCTTTCAGAACATCCTCTATTCTTTTTGCGCTATGAACATCTTAGCATAATCTGTAGTATCTTCTACTAATTCATCTTTTATACTTGTAACTTCTATATTGTAGAATGTATATAATAGTACTTCTTTTTAATTTTTCCTTTTGTTCATTATTTAAAAATACTTTGCCATCTTTTGTTCGATTTCTTTAATCACTTTTTTCTTTCATTATAATACACTCTCTTTTAAGTATATTATACTAGCCAAAAGTACTTTTCCATCAAACTTTCATATAATTCTTGTGTTTCTTTTAAGCTCTTTTCTATCTCAAACTTTCTGTTTATCCATTTTGTTTAACTCATTTCTGAAAAATTAGTTTCGTAGAGTAATTGGGTGAACACCCATTCTATAATTCTTCAAGATATTTGAAGAGACCCTTTTTGCCCAGCACTTCTGTCATACTCATTTCTGCTTGTTTTTCTAAACTCTTTGTTGCAGTTAATGTATATATCCATAATGGATTTGCATATTTACCTGGTCTAATAACATGAAATTTGTACTCCCAAATCCTATTTTATTTTCTAAATTAACCGCAACTGCTCCCCTTTCCATTCTCCATACAAGGGGTTATCTTTGCAACAATACATCATTTTCTCTAAAATATGTAAATCCTGATTTAACATCCTCTATATTTCTTTTATAATTTGTATATATTTTCCCATTTTCTGTTACAGACTGCATTAGAACAAATGAAATCATTATATTTTTAGATTATTGATTTCACTTTTTAGGATTAATTTCACATATTTCATTCATTTTCACATATTTTTCCCATTTTTATTATTTAAATGAATATCCCCAAACATCTCTACAAACTGAGATTTGATGAAATCATCAAACAATTTTATCTGTTTTTCTCTTATAATCCATTAATTTATTAATTAAATCTAATTCCTTTATTATTTTCTTTTGCTCTTCTATGTTTATTAATTCAATATTCATTTTTAAAAATTCTTTTTATTTAAAATGTTTTAATCCTGCTCTCTAAACATTTTTGCTATCTCATTAGTTTTTGAAATTAAATAATAATAGATATACTTGTTTTCAATTTCCCATTACTTTCTACTACTAAACAATCTGAAGAATACGAAAACTTTCCTTTATGATAATTTATGACTGGATTACCACCTGTACTTAAAATGATAGCTTCTGTATCATATAAATAATTATCAAGAAACTTATTTACCTTTTGGACTACATGTATAATGGATAAATACCATCTTTTCTTCCATCTCCTGCTTTTATTTTTGCTTTTATCAAACTTGTTTAAAATTTCTATTAACTCCATTATAATAGTTCCACAATTCCTTAAGGATACTTTGTATCTCATCTTCCATATCCATAACCCTTTTTAAGATTACCTTAGGATGTTCATATTCTTTCTTCTCAATAACTATTTCCTTTATACTTGTTTATAGATAAATCATAATCATTTTCAACAATTTCTTCTTTAGGAACAAAGAAAGATTTTTCAGTTCTAGCACGATTTTGTTCTTCATTAGAATCTCTATTATTAAATCTTTCAATAATATCTGGTATATCATTTTTCTTTTAACTGGTTGTCTTTGATCATCTAAACTAAATCCATCTGCTGTCATATCATAAAACCAAACTTTGTCTGTTCCACCTTTGACCTGTTTTTAGTAAATATCATTATTGCTGTAGACACTCCTGCATATGGCTTAAAACACCACTTGGCATAGATATAATTGCTTCTAGCTTATGATTTTCTATTATTTCTTTTCTAATTGCTTTTATGTTGATTTAAACTTCCAAAAAGCACTCCATCTGGAACTATTGATGCTGTTCTACCACCTGTTTTTAATATCTTTAAAAATAATGCTAAGAATAATAATTCTGTTTTTCTTTGATTTGATTTGTTGTTGTGAGTAAATCTTTTGCTATAGTTTCTAAATCGACAGACCCTTTAAAAGGTGGATTTGCTAAAACTAATGTAAACTTATTCTTATCTTCATTTTTCTTCACCCTATAGCATTCTTATATTCTATATTAGGGTTTTCAATTCCATGTTGAATCAAGTTCATTGCACTAATTCTAAGCATTGTTGTATCAATATCAAATCCATAAAACATTGTATTATTAAAATGTTCTATTTCTCTAGGATTATTAAACATTTCTTTATGATTTTTCTTAAATATTCTCCAGCTTCTACCATAAATCCTGCACTACCACATGCTGGATCAACAATTATATCTTCAGGTGTAGGTTTCATAAGTTCAACCATCATTCTTATAATATGTCTAGGTGTTCTAAATTGTCCATTTGTTCCCTGCTGTTGATAATTTAGAAAGTAAGTATTCATAAACATCACCTTTTGTATCTCTATCTTTCATAGGTATACTACTAATACCTGTAACTACCTTTTGTAACATTAGTGGTGTTGGTATTATATATATTGCATCTTGCATATTTTTGAATAACTAGATTTTTACTATTTCCCTATGATTTTATAAAAAGGAAAAACATTTTCTTGCATATTTTTCTGCATTTTTCCTGCTTCATAATCTTTAAAATACACTCCATCTACAATTTTGATGTTCTTTATCAAAAATTCTACTTGATGTAATACCTAAAAATACATCATCTTTTTCGTTTCTTAATTCTGCATCATCCAATGCTTTTTATAAATAGTAGGTATGTTATTTGTTCTATAACTGATAATGGATTTGTTATCCCACCAGTCCAAAAGTATTCCCATATTCTATCTATCTTGTTTCTTATCTCATATCCATATATCCCTCAATTATATATACTTTCGTTTATATCATATAGCCAGCCTTTTCTCAATAATTTTTACTAGCGGTTAATTTGCATTTTAAAGTGCAACATTATTCTATAATAAAATATCAAAGCCATTACTTTTATTTTTAGCTATTTACTGCTGTTTGCAGATTAAATAATAACTCTGTCCCTTCTATACTATCATATTCTTCTAATATTTTCATGTATGGAGTGTAATAATTTAATTTTTTCTCTCTAAATCATTTAATTTTTGATACTATTCTATCTAAATCTTCAGCACTATATTTTTGAAATATCTGAACCTTTAGGTATATATTCTCTTAACATTCCATTATGCCTTTCATTTGTACCTTTTTTTCATATGATGCTCCAGGATAGCAAAAATATATCATTGTTCCTAATATTTCTTCTATCTCCTCATAACGTGAAAATTCACTTCCGTTATCTGTTGTTATTGATTTAAATATCTCAGATGAATATACATTTAAATGTTCTTTAATACTCTTTATTGCTCTTATTACTTCACTTGAAGACTTATTATTTAATTTTATTACTATTTCAAATCTAGTCATTCTTTCTGTTAATGTTAGTAAACATTGTTTATCTTTTTCCTTGCTTACCTAATACTAAGTCCATTTCAAAATGTCCGAATTCTACCCTATTGTTTATATAATCTGGTCTTAATTCAATAGAATGTTCTTTCTTACTTTCTGGTATTGGATTTCTCTACCCTACATCTTCTTGATTTATCTTTCATTCTTTTTCTATCTTTTGTACTAACTTCAAGATAACCTTTACGTATTCCATCATATATTGTATTTGTTGATACTTTAACATTAAAGCTATTATCCTGTCTTATCCTATATGCTACTATATCTGGTGATTTTTCCTTCTTCTTTTAAAAGCCTATTAACTTCATTTATTAGCTCCTTATTATACATAAGCTTTTATTCTGCTTATTCCTTTTCTCTTTGTTTTCTAGTTGCTTTTGCATTAGCTTCTGTGCTTTTCATACTCAAAAGTTATCTCCTTTTTCTCTTAAATATACTCTCTTCTTATATACTTCAGTTACTACCATTCTTCTATTTCTTTTATTTCTCTTGATATTGTTGATTTACTCCTATTTAACTTTTGTGCTATCTTAGTTATATTAACCTTGCCATACACTTCAAGTTGGTCATTTATCATAGTTTCAATTTTTACTCTTTCTTTAATATCTAAGTGTTTGTATTGTTTTTGTTCTTCTTTTATATTATAATCTTTATTAGATACAGATTTCATAATTAAAATATCCTTTCATTTTTTTCTATTGATATTTTACTATGAATCTGTATCTTTTTCTATACCCTTTTTTTGTTGCACTTTATTTTTGCTATTCACTATAATTTTACTAGCTTTGAAACAAAAAGTACCGGTAAATTCCGGTACTTAAAAATTTAAAATAAATCTGAATGTGTTCCTGTTCTTGAAAAGAATTAATATCATTTTTCATCATCAATATAATATATTAATAACCAATCAGGCTCAATATGACATTCTCTAAATCCGTTTATAATCTCCTGTCAAAAAAATGTTCTCTGTATTTTTCTGGTAATCTATGATTTTTCGTTAAAATTTCAATAACATCTTTTAACTTATTTATATCATATCCTCTTTTTCAATTAACCTATAGTCTTTCTTAAACTTATTAGTATATTGTAATTCTAACACTATTTATCTAACTCCTCAAACATTTTATCAACACTATTAAAAGTCTTACTCAAATTTTTCCCTTTTAGTATCCTCCATTGCTTTTATAGTACTATTACTATATCTATTTTTTTCTTATTTCAAAAGGAATTCCTCATTTAATATCACTTGATTTAAAAATACATTTACTGCCTCTGAAATTGATAATCCTAAATCATTCAATGTTTCCTCTGCTTTTTCTTTAACTTTAGGGTTCAACCCTAATATGTAAAAATATGTGTTTGTCATTTTTAAACCTCCTATCTTCTGTATATATTGTATCACTTTTTCAATACATTTTTCAATACAATTTTATCTATAAGATTGATTAAAACTTTTTACTTTTTATAAACTTACATACATATGAGACAATAAATATAAAAAGAACACCTTGTGTTAAAATAATAATATAAAAACATACAAAGGAGTTCTTATGAATAATATAACACAAATAATAGAATATAGAAGAGTGTAATTAAACATGCTAAAAATAAATGAGTACAAAAGACTTTAGAAAAGTTTAAAATCTGCTGAAATCCATGAAGCAAATTCCATTGCTATATCCGGATGAGCGAACGTTCCTCCACCTCTCCCAGATTTAGAAATAATACCAATTGCATTTGTATTTTTCAATCCATCTTTGAGGCGATAATGTAAAATGCATTTGTTCCTGCTTTCCTTTCTAAAGGTCGAATTCGACCCTTTAAAATTAGGATTGTGAATAGTCTCCCCAAAGACCAAGAAATTCAATTGTATCTCTTACCCTTAACCAGTTTTTAACAACATCTTTAGGTTCATGCATATTTTTATATCTTGCAATATCCGTTAGACTTATATAATCATTTCTAAAAATCTTCAGTATAAATTTGAATAGCAAAGCCTTTTTGCTTCGATCGTGTCTTTTTCACCTTAGACATGTGAGTTCCTCCTTTATGCTAATGTACTGTTTACAACATTTATTTTTCGTAATAATTACTCTAAACTGCACACCTACGATTAATTTCTCACTTTATTTTTCATCTAATACTTTTTATAAATAGTAGGTATGTTATTTGTTCTATAACTAATAACGGTTGTTATCCAACCATTCAAAAATATCCGCATATTCTATACTTATACCCATATATTCCCCAATCATTATATACAAAACATGTACCAAAAACTGGACAAATAAATTCAAAAATTTTAAGGTACATATTCTAAAAAGTACGTTTTTAAGTTTATAAGTCTCAAACTTACGAGTTTAAGACTAAAACCTGCAATTATATTTTTAAATTTACTTCTTATTATATCAAAGTATTAATTATTGAACATTATTTTTCTTTAGTATAGAATATATGTAATTTAAATATCATTAGTATTATTGGAGGATTATATATGAACACTAAACATTTTATTGGAAAAATTTAAATGTAACTATCGATAGAAAATTAGGTTCTAAACACCCTAAATGGAATGCCTTACAAATTATGGATATATCCCTAATACTATAAGTGGGATGGAGAAGAACTAGATGCTTATGTTTTAGGGTGTATTTGATCCTATTGATAATTTCAGAGGCAAATGTATAGCAGTAGTTCAGAGACTAGATGATAATGACGACAAATTAATTGTAGTACCAGAAGGCAAAACCTATACAAATGAACAAATCGATTCTTTTGATTGAATTTCAAGAAAAGATTCTTTAAGCATAGAATAATAAGGTAATTTTTAGAACATGTAATTAATTTTTATCTACTTTTTAATTACATGTTCTTTCATTAGTTACTACAATCAAACTTATATATATATTTATTAGAATTCTTTTTATAGAGTTACAATACATATGAAAACAATAAGTACCGGTAAAAGAACATGTACTCAAACTTTTTCAAATTTATTTGTCCAGTTTTTGGTACATGTTCTCTATCTCAATTTATTTTTTATATTATTTTTATAAAGTATTATAATAATCTTTTTATTTTTAGCCATAAAGAATTCTTCTTTGTTTTTAAGAAACTATCATAATCATCAATATTCATTAAATCTAATAACTCTGGTATACAATTAATTTTTAAATTTTTCTAAAAAGATTACCCTTTTCATTAATCAGAACCTATTTCATTACCATTGCTATTACATTGTGTATTTACAATTTGCATATATTCTTTTTGGTGACATATCTGAAATTTGTAAATTTGTCTCTGTTTGAATTAAAGCGAAATTTGCAATTTGATTATATAAAGCCTTATTATTTTTACCATTTTTTGTAAATAATTTTTTGGGAAAATGTGATGAACATCTCCTCTTCCCTTCTACTAATGTTCTAACCTTCATATCTTTTGACAGGAATGCATTATCATTTAATGCTATTTGTGCTATTAAATATGTTTTTCCAAAACGGTGAACTTGCTACTGATGTATTAAATTTTTCTACTAATATGCTATCCCAGAATGTATCAGTTAAATTTCTTGAAAGCTCTAACTCAATATAATTTACTAAATCTTCTGCATCCTTTAATCTTCTAATATCAACATCAAATTGTGATTCGGTACTTGCAGAATATCTTTGTGTAGTATTGACATTATTACCCATTTTTACTAGTTTTTCTATTACATCCGGGCTTTCTTTTTTTCTCATAATAATAAAAATAAAATATATCCAAAATTCAAAACATTTTTGCGATCTTATTAATGAATCATCAATTATACCTGCAGATTTTTAAAATCATTACATATCTTTCAAAATTAGTTTTATCAACAAATGCTTTAACTCCGTCATATAATTTTTACAACTATCTTCTATAATTTCTGGTTTTATATTCTCTAGTTTCAAAATCTCTTCCAGATAATAAACTTACTAAATCTTGTAATTTTTCCTCTTTTTAAATTTATATGTAAAGGTAACTCTTAGTACATCAACATAATCTGGTAAATATAAGTCTTCATTACTATCTTTTATCCATGTTATTTTTGTTAAATATTTCTTTTTGACTAAAAATCTGTATCGTTATTTTTATATTTTTCATAGTCTGCTGGAGTTTTTGCAAAATGACAGAAATAATCAATTGCTTTTTCTTATATCATTACCTTCATATTCTTCATTAACACTTATTTTGCTCATAGCAAAAATCTGCTTATGATAAACCCACACCTTTTGAATTTATTCTTACAAATATTTCTGTAACGGTCTCAATTGAAAGTGATGATCCTAATACTATTCTACCTATTGAAATATTTTTTATTGATTGTAATTTATTTATTCTTTCGTTAACAATATTGGGATCTATATCAAACTTGTTTTGAATAATTATTAATATATTCAAATAAATTTATAGTTCCATTTTTCATAAATTCTGATATATCTGAAATCCATTCTTCTTGTTTTTCAATTGCAGGGTTACAAGTTTGAAATTCTTCAGTTTTAATATTGAATGCTATTTTAATTCTTCTTTTTATAATTACTATCTAATACTTCTTTCCCTAATAACGCAGCAGTTAAAGCAGTTATTCTTTTGCTGTCCGTCTATTAATATTTGTTTTTCCTTCAGAATTTTTCCATCTTTCAATTTTAACATCAGGGCTTTTTCCATGTAATTATATATCCTCAGGATATTCTTTATACAAAGAGTCAATTAAATCTCTTACTTTAGTTGTATCCCATACAAAAGGTCTTTGTATTTCAGGAATTGCAATTATTCCATCAATTATATAACCTAGTAATGTACTTATGCTTACGTTATTTACTTCAAAATTTGCCATCTTATTCTCCTCTTATATTATCTAAATTGTTTTTATCCACTCATTATTCTTTAATTATTATTCTTTACTTTTTCTTAATCATCTTGGTAAATGCTATTATTATTAAAATATAACATACTGTTTTAGGGTATCATAAATGCTCCTAAAATTGGAACTTTAGTTGTTCAAGAACTACTATTAGGTAGAATAAGAATGATAATAATACATTAATCCATATATTTTTTAAACTCATTACATTCTTCTCTTTTTGATAATATAATACTATTATAATTAATCCCATAATTGTAAATGGTATATTACGTATTATTCCCATCATAAGTGAACCATCATTTGTAATCCAATTATTTTGTGGAAGCATACATAATATTATTCTTATAATATGAAGTATCCAAATACTCCATTCTATCTTTTTAGTATTTTCTACCTTAAATTTATTTTTTTGTATATATAAAAACATTAATATATAGAATATAGTCATAGTTATTGATGTTACTAGCTTTCCAATTCCTAATGACACTGTAAAAATCATATTGAATAAAATTCTTTAAAACCCTTGGTACTAAAATGAAATGCATCACCACTTCCTAAAAGTAATGTTGCACTTCCCATTAATATCCCTAACTTACTCCTATATTTAACAAGTATATACACACCTATCACAATTGCTGTTATTAGATAACATATATCAAATATTGTCTCTCCATATATTCTCATTATCTCTCCATCATCTTCTCCTTCCTCTTCAATTAATTAAAGCTTTTCCCTTTTTTTATTGAAAATAATCTAAAAATTGTATATAATAATTATGCGACTATAGCTCAATTGGATAGAGCATTTGACTACGAATCAAAAGGTTGCAAGTTCGAATCTTGTTAGCTGTACCAATTATTCCACTATGAGGATAACTCATAGTGGTTTTGTTATGCTCTATTTAGTAATTCTTTTGTTTCTTTTTAAAAATTTATCTGTTTTTTTCTATAACTTTCCAAGCTTCCTTTAATTCTTTGTCTGTCTCTTGTATAACTTTATTTGTTCTCTCAATAATCTTATCCATTTTACCTCCTTTTTATTTATTACTAGCATCTATCCTTAATACCTCATTATTTAATATTTCATTTTCTTTGTCTAATTCTCTCATCTTACGATTTAAAAATTTTTCTTGTCTTTAATATTTCTTGTCTTCTTTTATTTACTTCTAATATTTTTTTCAGCTAATAATCTCCTTTTAGTTTCTAATCTTTTCTCTTTGTCTTCCATATATTCCTTTCCTTGTCTCTTAATATATTCCCCAAAGATACTTTTCCCCATGTCACCATTATACCTATCTTATTCATATATTTCAACTTTAAAAACTCTCTATTCCTAGAGTTTCTTATTAATTTTAGTATTCTATTATATATTATTTATTATTAATTTTTATATCTTTTTATTCCCCTATAACATTATTATATATCTCATCAGATATATCTTCTATTGTTCTCATATTTTTTATTTTCATCTAAACATTCAATCCTAATCCAATCATTCTTGTGTGCAAGTTCTTCTGCCATATTATATACATCTTTTAAGAATCCTGAGATCTTGTTCATGTATATCTTTTTCCTCATTTCCATCTATCTTATTTTTCTATTTTTTTATAAGTTTTTGACTAGCTTCTATAGTTAAATGTAGATATATTACTTTATCTGGTTTAGGTATTTTTGTATAGATTATATTCAAATTCTTCTTCCCACTTTAAAAATTTTTCTTTTTCTTCTTTATCTTGTATTTTTAGCTCCTTGATATATCATATTTGATATTACATATCTATCTATTATTATATAATAATCATCATTATAGTATTTTTTTCTATTTGTTCTTTTAAATGTTATATATCTATCTATAGCAAAAAAATGTTGATATTATATATGGATCTTGTTTCTTAGGATCTTTACCATATTCTCCATTTTAAATATTTTTAACAAATATTGATGAATAATTTTCATAATTTGGGAATGTAAATCTTATTACTTTTTTTCCTTCTTTTTAAGTCTTTCAACTAATGTTTTTTTGTTTGTGTTTCTTTTCCACATCCATCTGTACTTGATTCAACAATTATAATCTTACCCATAATGATCTATTCCCTTTTTATATATTTTTTTCTTCATTTTTGTATAAGTGGTAATATTTTTTTCCATCAAATTTTTTTATTCTTATATTATTAGTATAAAGTTCAATACCTTCGCCTTCTAATACTTTCATTATTTTCAAAGTTTATTTTTTCTTTTTTACAACTAAAAATCTTAGTTTTTAGCTTCATCAATATAACAATTTATTGTTATTTTTCATTCCTTCTTTTGCTATTTCTTCAAATTTTATAGAAATTGTTTCTGTTAAAAACTTTTTTTCATTATTTTTCTAAATATAGCCTTACTTTATCCATTACTCTTCTAACTTTTTTTCTATTTTTTTATACCATATGATATATATATTGGTAAATTAAATCTTCTGTTATCTATTTCACTTATATTTGTTACACATTCTGTTGTTATCTTTAGATTAGGAACATTTATAACTGAGTTATCATCTGTTCTAATTTTAATACTTCTAAGTGTTATATTTTCTACTATTCCACTATAATTATCACCTTCTATTATATCACCTATTTTTAAATGGTTTTTCTGTCATTATTGTTGCTCCAGAGATTATACTTTTTAAGAAATCCTGAGCGATAAGCTTTATAAAGGCTGTACTTATACCAAGTCCTGCTACTACACCATTTAGATTATATCCAAATTCTGCAAGTACTATTACTCCTCCTATAAAATATGTAATTGCTACAAATATACTATATATGAAATTAATAATAGGGTGCACTTTTATCACTATTTCCGATTTTTCTTGTCTATTTAAAAACTTTAGATACTATACCTTCAGGCTTTACTAAAACTGCTATAACTCTTGTTATTATTATTATAGTTATAACCTTATAAATCTTACTTAGATTATTTATAAAAATTTTTCATCTTTTAACCATATAAATATTATTAAATAAATTCCAGATATTACTATATAATTTTGTACAAATTTCATATTTTTCTTTGTTGTTTCTGTTTCTTGTACATTAACTGATTTTTAGCTACCATTGATGTAATAAAATTAACAATCTTTTTCTAAAAGCATGGAAAATAGAATTACTAATGTTAGTAATTCATTGCTAAATATTCCTTTAATCTTCTCATATTGTACAGTTAGCCCATAAATAAAATCTAGCATCTATTTTTCCCTTTCCTTAATATTATATATCTACTTTTTCAATATATATATAATTATATAATATTTGTATTATAAATTTATTATATAATTAATGCCCTTCTGTTACTTCTTTTTTGAATTGTTACTTTTACAACATTTCCTGTATCTACTACTTGTCCTGGCGTTGGATCTTGAATCATTACTATTCCTTCTGTTCCCTCAACACTTATATTAAGCCCTTTTGAATTTAATATTGATATTGCTTCTTCTTTTTGTCTTCTTCTTCAAATCTGGTACTTCTACTTGTTTAATACTTTCTGAATCTTCCGTATTTAAATATATCTTACCGTGATTTATCTATTATTGTACCTGCTCTTGGTAATTGTTTTACAATCTTACTTTCTGGTGTTTTTCCATTTAATACAATGTTTATTCCTTCTGCTTTTTGCAATATCATTTGCCCTCTTGCACAGTCTTTTCCTACAAAATCTTTTGCTTTTTATTTCATTTGCATTTGCCTCTGTTTTTTTCTGCTACTGTTACAAGTTTTGTATTTGTAAATATATCTTTTAAGATTTGTGATACAACAAGTGCTGTAACTTGACCACCTTGTCTTAATTTTTTCCGTTTTGGTGCTCTTACAACTACAAGCACTGCATATTCTGGATCTGTTGTTGGTGCAACACCCATAAATGATGCAATATATTCTGCTGTCTTATCACTATAATCTGGTTCTGATGTTTCCACTTTTACCACCTACACTAAAACCTTTTACTTCTGCATTTCTACCTGTTCCTGATGATACAACACTTCTAACATGTCTCTTAATTCTTTTGAAGTTTCTGATGATACTATTTGTCTTACTTCTTCACTACCTATATTTTTGACTTCCTGTATTTTGTATCTTCTTCTTTTAATACAACTTGTGGCTTTCATAAGTTTACCATCATTTACAAGTCCTGATACAGTTGTTATAAGTTGAATTGGTGTTATCTTAAATCTTTGTCAAAAGATAATGTTGCAAGTTCAACAGGTCCTACCTTACTTCTATCATAAAGGATTGGTGTTGATTCTCCGAAGAAGATCTATACCTGTTTTTCCTGTAAGTCCAAATCCACTTAAATACTCTGTAAAATAATTCTGTTCCAATTCTTTGCCCAAGCTGTATAAATGCTGGATTACAAGAATTTTCTAATGCTTGTCTCAATGTTTGTGATCCATGTGGATTATAACTTCTCCAACATTTAATGTCCCAGTCATAAACTTTTGTACACCTGTACATATAAAAATCTCCTGGTTTATCTGTTGTTGTTTTGCCTCTTCAGAGTCCAATTGCTGTTGTTATTATTTTTAAATGTTGAACCTGGTTCATATGCTTCTAAACTGCCTTGTTCTTCCATGCATCATATCTTAAATTTGTTTGTGTTTTAGCATCTAACTTATCCCATGCTGCATTATCCATACCTATTGGTGAAAAAGGTGCATTTAAATTATATGTTGGATAATTTGCCATTGCTAAAACTTCACCTGTTTTAGTACTCATTACAACTGCAATACCGTCTCTTGCATTTGTATCTATTATTGCTTGTTTTTAAAGTATTTTTCTACATTTGATTGAAGTTTAATATCTAATGTTAAATATATTTTTACCATCTTCTGCTTGAATAAGTTGTTCTGGTGATTCTTTGGTAAAGTTTCTATTAACATCTGATTGTGATACAATTCTTCCTTCTTTTCCTTTTAAAACTGAATCTAATCAATTCCTTCAAGTCCTACATTATCTGTTCCTAAAAATCCTATAACATTTGATGCAACATCATTATATGGGTAAAATCTTTTGTATCTTTATCTATATTAATTCCTTGAACAATATTTTTTCTTCTAAATATTTTTTAATTGTTCAATCTTTTCTTTTTTCCTGTGCAATTGTTACAACAGATTTTTCTGAATTTAAATCATTTAATAATTCTTGCTTATTTACATCAAATATCTTAGATGCTGTTTCTGCTAATTCTTCTTTATTTATTCCTTCTCCTTTTTTATTCTTTAATAATTTAGGATTTGCAGTTACTGTATCTACTTCTATACTTTGTGCTAAAACTTCTCCATTTCTATCTAAAATATTTCCTCTTTTTAGCAAGTATACTTTTTTAGTTAATTGTTGATTTACTGCTATTTCTTTTTAACTTTCCTGCATTTAATATTTGTGTGTTGCAAAACTTAAAAAGTATCACAATAAACAAGAATACAAAAAGATACTAAAAGCCATCCTGTTCTTACAGGCCTATATGCATCTTTTTATTCTAACATTTTTCACTTCTTTTTATATCTTTCTTATAATCTCATCATTATTATCTCTTATGTTTCCTTCTTTTTTATTCATACTCACCTTTTCACATAACTTTTACACTATTATATATTTAACAATATGTTTTTCAATTGATTATACATTCATTTTATCCTAATTTTTTCCTAATATTTATGTAACAAAGCAAAAAGTTATAAGAGTATAAAACATACCCTAATAACTTTTTAAACTCCATATTATAACAAAACTTTTGACGGAGTTATTTTTCTTTATAATTCCATTTTCCAATAAATATTGGATAATATCATTATAATCTTCATTTACGAAATTCATTTGCTTGATTTTTATTATACTCATATTGGTAGATTTCCTTTTTCTCTATCAATATTACTTTTTAATAAAGAACAATTTTACCCTATAACTTCCTCCATTATTTTCGATAATTTCATCTTCTATAGATAAAGAATATAATTCATCATAGTATCTCTATCATATTCTTTTTATTGGGTGTAAATACCCTCCTTCTTCAGTCTTTTTTTGTAAACTTCCTTTTTAAGTTTACCTTAAAATTTTTCATAGCTTTTCTCCTCCTTTTAGCGAATTATTATACTCGCTAATTTTAATTTTATTTATGTATTCGCTTTTTCTGTTTTTGTTTATTATATAAAAATATTGAAAATAAACAAGCAAATTTTATCATTACTTGTTTATTAACATTTTGTACTTATTATATTCTATATTTTTACTATTTACTTTTTACTTTTCTCTTTAAATAATTTTATTTTTCTTCTTAGTAGGAATAGATACAAGTTTTGGATCTACATCAAAAGCTCGATTTCTTTTATAAGTACATTACCATCATATATACAAAAGTAATGTTATTTTACCTGTATATAATGATACTCTTATATCCTCTAATGACAAAATTGCTGTTTTAAGTGCTGGTGAGATAATTTGCATAATTTGTATTACCTTCTTCACTTAATCTTTCTAATATATCAAATTTTAATGCTTTTTCTACTATTAAATGTAACACATTATCCATTTTTGATATAATTCTGTTACTTGATATATATATTTATTCTTTCCTACATTTTGATATCTTATATATCTTTGTCTATATTTCATCTATAACTTCTTCATTTTGTATATAATACATCTATCCTATCTTCTAACATATCATATACAACTTGTTGATATTCTAGTATTAAATCTTCTATTAATTTTTCTTTGCTTTTCATCATCTTTACTTCTTGATATCTTAATATATGTTTAATACTGTCTTCTAATAGTCTTTTTATGTTCAACTATAATTTTTCTAGTTTCCCTATTTTTGCAAGTTCTAGATTTTTCATAAAGTCTTTTTCAAAAATATCGATTGAAAACACTTCTATATTTTTTGTCATATCTTGTTGTTTTCCATTTTGATTATTTTCTTCATCCATATTAATTATATCTACTATTTGTCTAATTCTGATATTGCTATTGATTTACCATCATCTTCTTTTTCTTTTCTTTTACTTCTTTAGTTTGTTTTGTATATTCTTCAAACTCTCGCTCTAAAACTTTTTGACTATTTAATATCTTATCATATTCTGCAATGCTTTATTATTTTCTTTTTCTCTTCATTTACTTTTTGTATAAATTTTTCGTATATCTTTCATTGCATTATACATATCTAAAGCTTTTTATTTGCTAATATTTCTTTTCTTTTTCTTCATCTGTACCAAATACAAATATCATTTCTTTTTAAAATAGTTATTAGTTTTTTCTACATTTTCTTTTCTATACTTTTTTAGTCAAATATTTTTCATATAATATATACATTGTTTTGTTTTTAAGTTCTATAAGTTTATCAATTCCTATAATCCATAACAAATTCTTATATATAATATCATAATATACATCTACTCCACTCATTTCTGTTTTATTCCAATTCCAACTTGTAAAATCTTTTAATATTTCTGCATCTGAATACTACCCACCGAAGTTCTAAAAATTCGACTAAATGTATCTGAACATGGAACTAAATTTATTCCATACTCTCTATTTACAATCATTTGTGTGCATATAATAATGATAAATTATTTTGATATATTTTAATATTATATAATCTGTTATCATTTATTGATATATTTGTTTTTGTAACACATTTTAATATATCTTTTCTTCCATTTTCATTATTTCAATTTTATCAATTTTTTAGAGCATATATCATTTGTGAAATATATTCGCCTTTTTCTAAAACATCTACTTTTACACGCTTGTAATTAGGATATATTTCTTCTATTTTTAAACAATGTATCTATTATTAAACTCTTAATTTCATTGAGTTACATTTTCTTTTCTAACACCTTTTCTACTTCATATATATAATCATTTTTTAATTATATTTTTTAAATATTCCTAACATACCTATTACCTGCCTTTATCTTTAGTATTTATTATTTATTCTGTTATTTTATCAAAAATTTCTTCAATTTTGTCCCATTCTTCTTTAGTTATTGTAACTATTGCTGAATAATAATCTTTCATTGATATAATATTTGGTTTTGATAATATATCCATAATTTTTCACTTCTTTCTGTAGATATATTATATTTTTTCTCATAATGTATCCATACAGATATCTCATCATCTTTAATCATATCTTCTATTATCCATAAAATATGGTTCATCAATTGTATAATCCATTATATCTTCTACAAATTTTTCTGTAATATTTAAACTCCCTTGTTTATAACAAAACTTTCTTTTCTTCTTCTTTAAGTTTTTCTAATTTTTCTCTTTCTTTCATAGAACTACTTACAGTTCCATCTGTATTCATATATCTATCTTGTCTCATTTTTTCATTTAATGATACTGAATCACTTTCTCTATCTCCTGCCACTGTTGTAACTGCACTTGAATTTATTTTTCTTTCGTTAACATCATTATTTTTCAATTACATTTCCGGCTTTCTGTAACATGACTTGCTTCACCACTTCACAAACTTATCTTTTTATTTGTTCCCATGTATATGGTGTTACTAAAACTTCTCTTGCCTTATTTCCTACTGCGCAGATATTATTCCCATGTTTTCCATCTGATCAATAATTCTACCTGCTCTTGAATCTCTATCTTAAACTTTTCTTCTAAGATAGCTTATAGAAACTGTTTTTATCATTTATACATTTTTCTATTGCTTCAGTAGTATTGGATCTCTTTCTTCTTCATCTTCAGTATATCCACCTTTTTATCTTCATTGTGGTTTAATGAACTTTCTATTTCTCTTTTCAATCATTTCAGATGTTTTCTGAAACATCTTTTCTTTAATATAATCACTATTTTTGCAATTTCTTCATCTGATATAAATGCTCCTTGTATCTCATAGGGTTTTGTTGAACCAATTGGAGAATATAACATATCACCTTTTCCTAAAAAGCTTTTTCTGCTCCTACACTATCTATATTGTTCTTGAATCAATACCTGATGATACTGCAAATGCAATTCTAGATGGTATATTTGCTTTTATAAGTCCTGTGATTACATCAACAGAAGGTCTTTGTGTTGCAATAACAAGATGCATACCTGCTGCTTCCTGCCCATTTGTGCTAATCTACAAATAGAATCTTCAACTTCTTTTGCCGCTATCCCATCATAAGGTCTGCAAGCTCGTCTATAAGGATTACAATCTTAGGCATTCTTTTCTTTTTCCTGCTTCTATTATATCCTTCTATATCTCTTACTCTTTCTTTTGCAAACTTATTATATCTTTTTATCATTTCTGCAACTGCCCACTTTTAAGTCACTCTTTGCCTTCATTAGTTCTGTTATAACTGGTATCAGTAGATGTGGTATTTGATTATATATTGAAAAGCTCTACAACTTTAGGGTCTACCATTAAAAATTTAACTTACTTTGGATCGCCTTATATAATATACTTGTAATTATTGAGTTTACACAAACTAGATTTTCCGAGAACCTGTACTTCCTGCTACTAGTAAGTGTGGCATCTATATATATCTGCAATAACACCATTTCCTCCAATACCTTTTCCGAAGTGCAAAAGATATCTTTGATTTTGATTCTTCAAACTCTCTTGATTCTATAACCTCTCTTAAAAGCTACTGCTTCTCTTTTTCATTTGGTACTTCTATCCCAACTGCCTGTTTTTCCTGGGATTGGAGCTTCTATTCTTATAGTTTCCAGCTGCTAAATTAAGTGCTATATCATCTGCTAAATTAGCAATCTTGCTTACCTTAACACCTTGTGCAGGCTTTAATTCATATCTTGCAGTTGCAGGTCCTACTAGATACATCCATTACTTTTTGCAGAAACCCCAAACGAATATAATGTTTTTGAGTGCATTTGCTGTATCTTCTATCATTTGTTTAGAAGCTTTTGCAGATGTCTTTTTACCTGGATTTAAAAGATCTATTGGTGGGTATATATATTCATAATCTTCATATACTATGTCTTCTGCATCAAGTTCCATTACTTCTTCTGTTTTAGGCTGTGTTTCTTTTCTTTTTCTCTAAAAACAACATTTCCTATTCTTTCAACATTTTCTTCATTATCCTTATTTTCTTCTTCCTTATACTCACACCTCCTGAGGCTCAGTATTTACTTTTTGTATATTCTTATCTTTTTATCTCCTATTATCTCTTCATCAGATTTTTCCTGAAAAATCAATAACATTTAACCCATCATTTGAATATACAACCTTTTTCCTTTTTGAACATCTTTTTAGAGCAAATAATCCAAAAATCCACCAGACTTTTTGTTATATAATCTTTCTTCTCTTATTTCACCATTTTTCTGCATATTTAAGCTGTGATGTTTTTGTACATATTTAGGTGGCTCTTGAATTTTTAGGTTTTCTTTTTCTCTTTGTTCTCTCATATTTTTCATATCTTGAACATGTTTTTCTTTTTCAAGCTTACTCATTTATTAAATGCTTAAAAATCAACTATGCTTATTTTGATATTATTACTAACATCCATAGTATAGGTACAAGTATTATTATTGTTGCACCCTACAATACCTAAAAAGTGAAACAAGTGATGCAGACACAACAGTTCCTATCATACCTCCACCTTTATCACTTGCTCGAAGCCTATATCCCATATCTGCAATACTATCAAAATTTCCACTTTGTGGAATATCTCCTCTTCCATGTAATACATAGAAAAGGTGATGATATTAATACTAAAAAGTATGAATATTTTAATATACTTTTAAAATGTGTTTTTATCTTCTTTAAATATTGATACACATAGTAAAAAAGAACCAATAGGTATTATATATTTTATAGGGCCAAATATTCCGGAGATTATTGGATCTAAAAATTTTGTGTAAATCTCACCTTTTTCCATATATTACTATCGAAATCACAAGTGTAAACAATATTAATAACATAAGTGTTAAATCTATTTTACCTACATGATTTTTGAACCTGATGGAGAACTTTGCTTTTTGTGATGTACCTTTTGCTCTCTTTCTTGCCATTTTATCTCCTATCTTTTAATCCTCTTCTATCATCTTTTAATTTTTCTAATATATTTACAAGCATCTCTTCTTGCATTTGAACTTTACTTAATATATCTAAAACAGATTTTTTCTGCTTCTGATAACTTACTATCTGCATAATCTTTAGTTCCCTCACTGATTTCTCTTGCTTGCATTTTGCATCATCTATCATTTGAAACTTTTTTTCTTCTGCTTGTCTTGTTATTTCATGTTCATCAACCATTTGAATTATTCTTTTTCTGCTTCTTTTACTACATCTTCTGCTTCTTTTTAGCTTCTTGTAATATTCTTGCACGTTCTTCTGTTATCCATTTTGCCTGTTTATATCTTCAGGTATCTTTAGCTTTATTTCTTCTACAATATCTAATAATTCTTCTTGATTAATTATTACTTTTTAAAAAGTGGTACTTCTTTTGCCTCTCTTATTATATCTTCTAATGTCTCTAAAAAGTCCTGACCTCCATTATTCTCACCTTCCTGTTATATATATAATATTAGGTCTTCCATATTTTTATCTTTAATATTTCTATTATTCCTGTTTCTTCTAATTTCCTAATATTATTAATATATTTTTGATTATCTGTCTCATATACAATTAAAGAATTATCATTTAAAATCTTGATTTTCTATTATATACTTTATTTCCTCTGTTTCATCCTTATCATATGGAGGATCTAAATATATAATATCAAATCTTTCTCTTATCTTTAATTGTATTTTCTTTTGTAAATTCATTTAGTAGTATTTTTAGATGTTTTTCTGAATTATAATGCAACTTTCTTTATCAATCTCTTTTATCTTTGATATATTTTCTTTTATTTTTAATATTGCATCTCTAGATTTATCTCACAAACACACATTTTTCAGCGCCTCTACTTATAAACTCTAAAACCTATTGATCCGACTTCCTGAATACAAATCTAATACTACTCCCGGCTTATATCTATTAGCTCTCATTGTACTAAATATAGACTCTTTTTATTCTATCTAAAGTTGGTCTTTGTATTATTACTTTTTATACTACTTAAACTTATGCCTTTAAATTTTTCCTGATATTATTCTCATAACAATCATATCACATGCATGTTTTCTACATATTATATGCCTTTTTACCTATTATTCAATATTTTTCTCTTTTTACAAAAATTAAAATCAAAATATATAAATTATACATATCTTAACACTTTTATATATAATTCAATAACTTTTTATTTCTTTACAAAGTTCTTAGTCTCTTTTTGGATATCTTTTTAAAAATTATCATTATTTTTCAAAATTATTTACTACTACTCTTTTTGAATTAATTTCTTTATCTTTTTAATATCCTTATTATTTACTTTTTAATATTATTTCTATCTTGTTGTTTTTATTATTTTTAGTCTTTCTTTTTCTTCTTTAGTAGCTTCTCTATCTTGTATCTTTTTGATGGATTTTGATTTTTAACATTATGTTTTTGTATCGATCTTACTATTGCTAGTATTAATATTTTATTCTTTTCTATTTTTCTTTTTCACTGTCTTTTTTAAAATTCTTCCTATTTTGTACTTTCTTTTTACTTTCTTCTTGTAATATTTTAAGAGTATATTTCTTTTTAGATTTTCCTATATATACAAATAATCTCTTATAATCTCTTTTTAAAGTTTCAGAACTAATTTAATCTTTTTAATTTTTCAAAAACTTACTACTTGTGGTATATATTTACCATATTTTTATAGTTTTTCTTCATATTCTTCACCTTTTCTCCAGTTCCGAAGTGTTCCTGAGATACATACTCACCTAAAAACATATTGCATTCTCATATGTGTATTAAAGCTTTATACATTAATTTTTAACTTTTTATATCAATTCCAAGTTCTTTCCTTTATTTTCTCTTATAGCTGTTTCTTCTATTTTTCTCCCTCTTCTCGTCCTCCACCTGGTATTGTATAATATATCTGCTTATTCTTACGAAAATCCTCTTTCTCTTCTCATTAGTATTATATTATCACCCCTATTGCTATTATCGCTGAGCTCCATCTGTCCATCTTTGCATTTTGCCTCCATCTTCTAACACATATATCATATATGTTTTACCGCATTTTCAAGTTTAATTACATAACATCAATATTTAATAATTTAAAAATGAGACCTAAAAATTAATATTTTAAGTCTCACTTTTATCCTAACATTTTATTACCATCTTGAATGTACATATGCCTTTTCATTTGGAAGAAACATATCGATTTTATTCCTTGCTACATTTTCAATATATTTATCTGTATTTATCTTTTCTTTTTGTTCAACGAGATCTTCTTTTTCTGCTTTTTAACTTTTCAAGTTTATCCTTATATTGACTTGTGCATTTTTATCTCTTGTTTTTACTTTCTTGAGTAATTATAGAATTATTAGATATTACTACAACTAAATGCAAATATACTTAAATATATTACTATATTTTTAGCTTTATCATTTTTCCTTCATTTATCTCTTCCTCTTTTATTATTATGTATTTTTCCTGTTTTATTTCTTTTTCTCAAACTTTTCTTTAACTTTTTCATCTTTCTAAGTATAATATTATCATTTTGTTTAGAATCTTTATCTATCTCTCATATCTAAAAGATATTTTTAATAATATTTTAAGTCCCTCTTCTTTTATATCAACTTTTTAATATATTATTTTTGCAACAGAAATTTTACCGTTTCTTCAGATACAACAACTGCTATTGCATCACTATTTTTGAAATACCAAGTCTCGCTTCATGTCTTGTAGCCAAACGCCTTATTTATATTATTATCAACTGCAAGTGGTAATATTGAACATGCTGACATAACTCTACCTTCACTTATAATTACTGCCCCATCATGAAGTAGGGTATCTTTTTCAAAGATATTTTTAAAAAGCTGTATTGATACATCTGCATTAATTCTTATTCCATTATCTATTATTTCTTTTTAACTTAACATCTTTTTCAAAAACTATAAGCGCTCCAACTTTTGATTGTGCAAGTGATGAGTCGCCATTGCAACTTTGTATATATTTTCTTTCATCAATTTTCATCTTCATTTTGTGATATTCCTAAATATTTTATAACCTTACTTGTTGCAATCTGTTCAAGCATTTTCTAAGTTTCTGGTTGAAATATTATAACAAGTACTAATATACCATATGTTGATATTGATGATAATAATCTATGTATAATTGAGTTCATCACATCGCTTATTATATTTATAACCAAAAAGTAATGCTATTCCTTTAAGAAGTTGTATATACTCTTGTATATTGTCTTTAATATTAATACTCCGCAGTGTCATCAACCATATAATATCTATAATTGCCATAGATATTAAAAAGCTCATTATTACTTGTTAAAATCATTTTATATATTCTAGAAGTGTATTTCTAGAGAACCAAATCAGGCATTGATTTTTCCATGTTATTCTCCTTTTATTATATTAACGTATTAAATATGAAGTATACCTATAACTGTTGGAATTAACACTGCAAGTATTAATACAAGTGCAATAATCCTAGTTATAATATGTATGTCCCAAATTTCTTCTATATTCTTTTCTAATTTCTTTTCCTGCTTTTCTAATTCTTTTTGTTCTTTTAGTTTTTCTCAAATTTAAATTTAAACATCTTTTTCTCCTATTCCTATCCTTATGTAATAACATATTCAAACTATAATTAAAAACAAGTATTTATTAAAATAATCTATTTATTATACAAAAAGAGGCTCATAATAAGTTCCCCTTCCTATAATTCTTACTTTTTATCTTTTGTATATTTAAATTATATACCATCTTTATTTTTCAACAACAAATTATTATTGTAATGTAATATTATTCTTAAGTAATAATTATGTAAATTAACTTTGTTTTTCGTAATATTGTTACGTTTCCTTTATAAATAATAGTCTATTATCAATGCTTTGTATAAATATATATATATCTTGTTTTGTAGTTATATATACCAAAGAACTCTTATAAATTGTTTTTGTATATTCATACAGTCATTATTTTCTTACATATATATTATTATCTGAAAGGATTTGTGCTATTCTCTACTTTCTATTCCTTCTACACTAAAATGAAACAATACCAAGTGATAAATTAGAACACACTGCACACATATCTCTTGTAATCATTCTTGTATAGGTCTCTTATATTCATGTTTAATTCTTTTTAAAGATTGTATCAAGTAATCCCTTAAATTTAATATATCTCTTTAATTTTATCCATCCTATATTTTCTAAATATTTATTACTACTTCATGAAACAAGTCCTCCCATGTTTATAGTACCATCTTTTAAAACTATGTTATTTATTAATTGTTTTAATATGATCTGCTAATAACCTGAACCCTCACTAGTCCATACGATCTACTACTATTAAAAATAATAATATCTGGGTTTCTTCTTTCCTATAGTCTATTCTCATTTCTCATTTTGCTGACTTGCATCTATTACTAAATATATCTTTTCTTATTTTCCTTATTTTCTTTTAGGATAAGGGTTACATCATGTCCATTCCAGATATTGAATGCACAGATGTTAATAATAGTATTATTTTTCATCTTTAGGAATATTTCTTACTATTTCTTTAATCCTATCTTCATCATAATATCCTCCACTATCCAGTGAAAAATTGTGTATTTTGTAATGCTAATATTCCTTTTATCTTGTTCACATTTTCTTTAAGTTTTTCAAGGACTTATTGTAGCTTTATGTTCATTTTTCTGAAAATAATATATTAATTTTATCTCCATCTTTAAAAGTTTTATATATTTTATTTGACACTATCTTAACTGCTCTTGTTGTATTATGTAAACTTTACAATATATTCTCTGTTTTAATTCTTTTGAAATTGAAATGTATAATATTTTTCTTAATTTTTTCAATATACTGCCTATTTTGAATATCAAGTCTATTTAAACTTTACTCCCTACATTAGCACTGCTATATATAGTAGTTTAATACATCTTCTAATACAATATTGGGCTTTTTGTGTCATTCTTTCATCCAAATATACTATTTCTTTTATTATTTTCAAAACTTAAAATCTCTCTTATTTTTAAAATTCTTTTTCTAATATTTCGTTATCTTCATATATTATTTTCCTTTTATTTTTAGTTTTCTTTCTCTCGCTTTACTTTACTTTTTATATTATCTAAGTTTTCATTACATTTCTTGCTATTGGTAAACCTTTTTTCTCTCCAAGCCATTATTCCACCTTTAGCGATAACACTTTTAATCCTTTTTATTTTAAAAATTTTGAATACCTATTAGTTTTCTTACCATCAACACATACCATGATAACTTCTGTTTCTTTTGTAAAAGGTAGTCCATCTTCTATAATCTCATCAAAGAATAGTATCTGTAATGTTTATACTTCCTTTAATATTATTTTAAATGCCATACTTCCTCTGTGTCTATGATATGATGGTTCTCCATTTGTTGTTTAGACATAAATTCTTCTGGTTCTGTGTTTTTTAGAATTTTTCATCTTCTTCATTTAAACCATCATGCATATGTATACACTTCTTCTACCCATTTTCATCTGCACTGTTTCAAATATATCATCTATATTTTCTTATATGATACATAACTTTTCCATTCTCATCCGAGCTATGAATGTTGCTATTTTACCAGTAAATCCTTCTTTTTCTAATCTTTCATCTTCTTTTCTTAAATATTCAATACTTCCGAAGAAGTGACATCCACTTGTAGGTCCTCCGAAGAATTCCCATTTTTCTATTTAATACAAAGCATCATATCTACTGCATCTTTTGGTGCTATTTTTACAATATCATCATATAATTCTTTTTGGAATATTCCGAACTCCATCATTTCTTCATTTCTAATACCTGGTATCATTCCACCTGTTTTAGAAATTATCCCTATTTTCTTAAGTTCTGAATTTTTGTTCTTGTAAGTATTCTATAATACCTCTTGAAGAACCTGTTGTACCTAATGCTCCAAAAATAATCAACTTTACCTAAATCATCTGAAATTTCCTTTCCTGTTGTATCATGATGGATCTTAGGATTTTCTAAATTTGTATATTGACTTGTATGATAATAGTGAATTTTGCAACCTTTTCTTCTATTTGAACTATTGGATCATATGGATCAGATTGGATCTGGACGTGATGATGTACCAGGAAGTTCTATAAGGTCTCCACCTAATATTTTTAAGTATTCCTCTTGCTTCTGGTATATCAATCCTATTTGTTATATTTTTCAAAAAGGAACATTATGTATTGATGCAATTACATTAAGTGCTTTTTGCAGTATTTCCTGATGATGATTCTATTATTGTAATATCTTCACCATTTTTAAGTCTTTTTAGCACCTTCAAAAACTCCAAGTGCTGTTCTATCTTTTACAGAACCAAATGGTTAAAAGTTCACATTTTTGCCCTATATTTCTATATGTTTTTAATTTTGTTATATCATCATCTATTTTTAGATTATAGAGTGTTTTCCTATAAGTTCAATACATTATTATATTTCATTTATTTCCTCTTTCTTTATATTAATCATTATATTTAAAAATATTCTTTATCTAATATTATATTATCTTTTCAATTACAATTGTATTTGCTATTTTTGTCTTGTTGTATCTGTCCTATAGAAAGTCCATAAGATATGCACCAGTATTTACAAACACAAGATATCACCTTTTTAACTTCTTTTATCTAAATATATCTTATGTGAATATATTAGGTCATTTTTCCATGCAAAGATTACCTGCTACATATACACCTTCTTATGCTATCTTCTCAGTCTTTTCACTTTCAATAAGATGTACAGGATCTAGGGAACATTTCTCCTCCTCCCATTATTACATCTGCTTTTCATATCTAGATATACCATCTTATCTCCTGTTTCGAAGTTCTTTTACAAAATTAACTTTTGTAACAACAATACCAGTTTGATCTAAAATAGCTGTTCCTGGTTCTATATATAGTTCTATTAGATTTTCTTTTTATAATATCTAATACTTTTCTATTTTCCAAAAATCTTCTAAACTACTATCTAATACTTTTTCTAAATTATATACTCCTGGAATAGGTGTAACATATTCTCTATGTACTAAATTTTTCTTAATCACACCTTTTTCTATAACAACACCAAAACTTTTGTTATTATATGTAATCATGGGTATTTGTCCTAATATACTTTTTGATATTTAAAATACTTTTTATCATATTTATCCTTATCTTTCAATATATTTAATACATATCCTCCACCAATATCCATATATGGGTTTAGTCCTAATTCATAACATTTTTCTATCATTATAAAATGTATTGATATTATGCTACTGCTTTTTCTGCAATACTATTTGAATCTAAGTGGAATGCAAATCTTTAAAAATTAATATTATCTTGATATTCTTTAGTTGCAAGCATTTCTAAAAGCTTTTCATAATCTTTGTATTTTAAATCCAAACTTTGTATTTTTCTATTATGTTTGAAATTTTTGGATTTAAATCACTAAATCTTAATAATATACTAACTTTTGGTAGATTATTTTCTTTTCACTCTTATTATTTCATCTAATTCTTCTATATTATCAACATGAAAAAGTATATTATGTCTTACACCAAGTTCTATAAACCTATCATTTTTAGGACCTGTTCCAGTATCTTATCTCCTGAAAATCCTTTTTGAAAGTGCCATTATAAGTTCACCTTCTGATGCAACTATCCATATTTATTCTTGATTTTAATACTTTTCTTATAGCTGATTCACTTTTTGTTGATTTTTGTGCAAACTGTATTTTCCCTGTTAATCCTTTTTCTTCATAAAACTTTTTAAATTTTTCAATATTTTTCTTCTAAAATATCTAAATTCATTATATTAAAGGACTTGAAAATCCTTGTAATAATCTATTCATATAATTATAATTTAAATATTTTATCCACTTTTTCATGTATTATAGATGGAAATTCTATATTTTTCCATTATTTATTATTCTCCTATAACCTTTTTCATAATCAAATTCATTGTTTATATATCCGAAGTAAGTCAACTCCATAATATTCTGAATACCATGTTTCACAATTTTTCTTGTATATCATAAAGTCTTTCCTTATATTCCTTCAATCTTTCTTTGTATTTTTAACAAGATTTAATATTTTTTCAAAAACTTCTTTGTTTTCTTCTATAAACAGGTTGAATTTTTCTTTATCTCCTTGTTCATATCTTCTTATATTACTAGAATATGATATAACTCCCAAGTATTTTTCTTCTCCAAGCTCTCTTTTTACAAATTCTACATCTGATTCATCTAACACCTTGTTTTATAACAACATAATTTTTAAATTATAGTTTTTAGTTACATTTTTCAAATCTTTTATGATTCCAATACTTTTCATTGTTGGTTCTACAACAAATAAGTTTATTCAGATGCACAAAACATTGATGTACCAACTCTGTCAATACCTGCTGTTTGGTCTGTAATTACCAACATGTTTTCATCATCTAGCCTGTTATATATAGCTCATTAGCTTGAAGTTTACCATGAAACATTGACTTCCGAGTTGTTCTTCATCTGTATATGTTCCTGTTGTTACTAAAGCTATATTATCTTTAACTGTTGCATATTTCTTAAAAACTCATCTTCAAGTGTTGGCATTATAAATTTAGATGTATAGTCTGGAGTGTTGTCCCTATAATTATTGGTTCTTTTTCCTTTACGCTTTCTATTTCCTTCAAAATATCTTCCAGTTCTATTCTATCTCCAAGTTCTATTTTATCCATTTCCAATACTTTTACCTATGTGAATTTATATCTGCATCAAATATATACATTTTTCACATAGTTTTTCACATATAATGCAAAATGCTGTTGATATTGTTGTCTTTCCGGCTTGCACCTTTTCCTACAAATGATATTCTCATAATTTTCTCCTATTCATATCTTTTCAGTAATCCTATTCTAACACAAAAAGAACAAATTGCAATTCATTTGCATTTTTGTTTGCTTTTCTCCACTCATCTTATAATTTCATGTTTTTAATTTGTAATTTTGTATGTCTTATTCTTACAACTCTTATTCTTCTTCATCTTCATTAACCTCTGTAGTATGATTATTATCATTCTTACTTTTTAAGTCTTTATGAAGATCATGAGATAATTTCATTTATTCTAGAACCATATTCAACAGTTATCTTCATATATATAAAATTAAAGCTTTGGCATTTTTCTAGGTGAAGTATATGTGCAAGTCTTGTTTCTCATAAATCCTCTGCTAATGCAAGCATTGCTTCTTTTCTTATTCTTTACTGCAATCATAGTTTACATACACTTTTTGAATTACTAAAAATCTGGTGCTGTATCTACTTTGTACAGTAATCAGCCCTGTTATGATTGTATGATATTAAGTTCTCTTGATATTATGTTTGAAGTTCTCTTTATACTTGAGTTTGCTCTTTCCATCCTATTTGTCATATTTTCTCCTATTTAGTTAGCTTTTCTCTTATTTCTTTGCATTTCTTATACTTCTAATGTATCTCCCAGCAGATATCATTAAATCCTTCAATTTGAATACCATTTCATATCCATGTGCAACTTCTTTAACATCATCTTTAAATCTCTTAAGTGATGCAAGTTTGAATCACTAATACCACATTATCTCTTATTATTCTATGCAGCATTTCTTGTTACTTTACCTGTTAAAACATATGCACCTGCAATAACACCAACTTTAGAAATCTTAAATGTTTCTCTTATTTCTGCTATTTCTGTTACTTCTTCTTCATATTCAGGGATCAAGCTATTCCAATCATTGCCGATTTAACATCTTCTATTGCATTATATATTATTGAATATTGTTTATCTTTCTATTCCATCTTTATCTGCTTCTAATTTAGCTATAGGTTCTGGTGCTTGCATTAAATACTATAATTAGTGCTCCTGCTACTTTTGCAAGGTTTACATCAGATTCTGATACTCCACCAACACTTGAGATGTATAACTTTTATTGCTACTTCATCTGTAGATAAGTTTTCAAGTGATTTCTTAATAGCTTCGCTGTTCCTAAAACATCTGCTTTAACAACAATATTTGGTTTCTTAATCTTACCTTCTGCTATGTTTGCATATAGGGTCTTCTAATTTAACTGCTGAAGTTGTACCAATCTTTGTTCTCTCTTAGCTCTTCTCTTCTTCAACAAGTTTTTCTTGCTGTTTTTCATCAGATACGTCATAGAAAACTTCTCCTGCTTCTGGTACAACATTTAATCCTGTTACTTCTACTGGTGTTGAAGGTCCTGCTTCTCTTATTCTTTCACCTTTAAAATTAATCATATTTCTTATTCTACCATTGCAGATCAACAATTATTGTATCACCAATATTTAATGTACCTCTATCTACAAGCATACTTACAACAGGTCCTTTTGCCTTATCAAGTCTTGCTTCTAATACTGTACCTTTTTGCTTGTTTCTTAGGATTTGCTTTTTAATTCTAATATATCTGTCTTGTAATTGTACCATTTCAAGTAATATATCAATTCCTATGTTTTCTTTTTGCTGAAATAGGTACTAAAATTTTCATCTCCTCCCCATTCTTCTGAAACAAGTCCATAATTTGATAATTCTTGTTTAATCTTATCTAAGTTTGCTCCTGGAAGGTCAATCTTGTTTATAGCAACTATAATTGGTATTTCTGCCGCTTTCATGGTTTATAGCTTCTATTGTTTGTGGCATTACCCCATCATTTGCTGCAACTACAAGTATAGCAATATCTGTAGCTTTTTGTCTCCTCTTGCTCTCATTGATGTAAACGCTTCATGTCCTGGTGTATCTAAAAAAATGTCATAAAGTTTGTTATTTTACCATTACTTGATATGCACCAATGTGTTGTGTGATTCCTCCTGCTTCTTCTGCAATCTTATTTGTGTTTCTAATTGCATCTAAAAGTGATGTTTTTACCATGGTCTACGTGTCCCATTACAACAACTACAGGTGGTCTTTCTACAAGTTCTTCTTTCTTGTCTTCTGTATCATCAAATAATATTTCTTCATATGATACAACTTTTTCCCTATTAACATTTATTCCATATTCTGATGCTATTAAAAATGCTGTATCAAAATCTAAATCTGTATTTAAAGATACCATTACTCCCATTTTTTATAAAGGGTCTTCATAACATCTGCTACTGTTGACTTTTAATTCTTGTGCTAAATCTTTTTACAACTATTGTATCACCTATTGTTATTTCTGTATGTTTAGCTTGTTCTTTTTGCTTGTTTCTTTTCTTTTCTTTCTTCTTAGGTTTTTGTTCTTTTTGATCTTTCCTGATGAATACATATCAAATATATCTCCACTTTCAATCATTCCGAGATATATTTCCTGTACTGCTAAATACTTTTAAGTCATCAACATCAAAAATCTTTCTTCTCTGCTTATTCTTTTGTTTTTCTTTGACTCTTCTTGTTGCTTATTATCTCTATCTTTTTCTCTACTTCTATCTCTATCTCTTTGTTGTTTAGTTGTCTATCCTTGCATTTTCTTTTTCCATTCTCTATTAGATTTATCTATGTTTTAAAAGAATCCATCTTACTTTCCTTTTCCTCTAAATCTATCTCTTGATTGTTCTTTTTCCTATCATTTTTATTATATTTGATCTTTTCATGAATTATATCCTCAGTGTTGATGATGAGCTATTTTATCTCTTCCTCTTTTTTATTTTCAAATCTTACTTTTTTCTATCTTTTATATTTTCTCTCTCTTTATTTTCTATCTTTTCTCTATTATCTTGGTTATTATAGTTATTTCCATTATCTTTCTTTTGTGATTTTGGAAATTATTTTTAGTATTTCTCTATTTTTTCTTGATTATTAGCATCTTTACTTCATTTATTCTAAGTTAGGATCTGAGTCATTGTGACATCTTTTATTGTCTCTTTCTGCTTTAATTTTTCTATCATTGATTTGTTTTGCATATCTTCCTTATTCATATCTATTCTTTTGCCTTCTTTAATCTTTTATATCTTGTCTTTTTCTTTCTTTTCCCAAACCCTAATAATTCATTTAAAGTCATAGGCTATTTTCTTTCTTTTGGTCTTCTTGAAACAATATTATATTCTTTTTCGTGTATTTTTAGAAATTTTTACTACTTCTTCTAAATTTTTACTATCTTTTTATTTTCATCAACAACAACTTTGTCTTCTTATTATAACTGGTTCTTCTTTTTCTCTACTTTTCCATATCTCACAGCTATCTACCATTTTTTAGTATATCTTTTTCTTTTTCTTTTTCTAAACTTAAATACTATCTTATTTGCTTCTTCTTCTGTTATATTATTTAAATGACTTTTTACATCTATTCCTAAACTTATTCACAATTTCTATAGTTTCTTTATTTGTCTTATTTAATTCTTTGCTAATTCATATATTTTTATTCCCCATCTATTTCCTCCAAAATACTTTTTATAATTCCTTTTGACTAAGTTTCTATCACTATATACCTATTATAGGTTTTATTTACTTTTTCCAACTGCACTGCTATTTTCTTCTTTTGTTCCTACTATAATAACCTTTTAATCTTTTTATATTTTCTTGTTCTGATATTTCTTTTATAAACCTTTCTTATTATCCATTATATATATCTATTTTCAAATACATTTTTAATCTTTTCTAAAACTCTTCTTTGACTTTTTAGACATATCTTTTAGATATTATAATTCATGAAATCTTGTTTCTCTAAGTCCTAAAATAACTTCATCATCTCCATAAACATTATCTTACCTGACTTTGATGCAAATCCTAATAAGTTTAAATACTTTCTTTTTTATACTATTTGTCATATAATATATAATTATTATTCAATTTATTTTTGTTTCTTTCTTTTCTTCTTTTCTTATATATTTTTCATTACTTTTTGCATATTTTTAATTCTTCTTTTTCCTCATCTGTTTAAATGATATATTAAAATATCTTTCAATTGTTCTCTTTTTATAGCATTGTTATACATTCTTCTTTTCTACATAAATATATTGTTCTACCCATCCCTTAGCTATATTTAATTCTTCTGATACAATAATCTTTCTATATTATTATCAATACCTAATTGTATATACTTATTTTTCTAGTATATTTTCTTTTGTTTTTAAAATACTTTGAAAACATCCTTTACACTTTCTAGTATTTTTAATTCTCCTCATTTTTCTTTTTCTTCTTCCATTGTTACAATATCTTCTAAAGTTTCTTTCAATTTGCTTTTTCTTCTTCTTCTTCTATTTCTAGTATCTTCAAAACTTTTCTTCTACTTCTTGAATACTTTCTGTATTTTCAATTGTCTTCTTCAATCTTATCCATATCTATTTAAAGTTTCTTTTCACCATTTTTCAATCATTTCTTTAAATTCTGTTATTCCTTTAATATCTATTGACCAATGTGTAATTCTACTGCAAGTCTTACATTTGTCCTCTTTACCTATTGCTAATGTTAATTGTTCATCAGAAACTATAACCTGTAGCAATCTTGTTTCTTCATTAACATCTATTGCCATTATTTCTGCTGGTAACAGTAACTGTGCTATCAATTTTAGATGGATCTTCACTCCATTCTACAACATCTATTTTTCTCCGATGAAGTTCTTTTTATACTTTCAATTCTAAGTCCTTTTGGTCCTATACATGATCCTACAGGATCTATATTTTCATTTTCTGAATATACAGCAACTTTTGACTCTAACCCCTGGTTCTCTTGATACTGATTTTACTTCTATTAAACCTTCATCTATCTCTGGTATTTCATATTCAAAAATCTTTTTAAAGAAAATTCATTTGATCTTCTTGATACAATTACTTGTGACATCTCCTTTTTCTCTTTTTGACTACATCTTGCATATACTCTTATCTTTTGATTAACATGATATCTTATCTTTTTTCAACTTGTTCTTTTTAATGGCATATCCTTCTAGTTTACCGAGATCTAGTATTACTGATTTTCCTTCAGGTGCTGCTTTTTGAACTATACCCTGTTATTATTTCTCCCTTTTTTCTTGATATTCGTGTAAATCTTACTTCTTTTTCTTTTTCTCTTAATCTTTTGTACTATTATTTGTTTTACCCTTTTGTACTGCTATTCTTCCAAAAATCTTTTAGGTACTATTATCCTACTAACATCTCCTACTTTTTGCTCTTTTTCTTTTTTTCTTTTTGCATCTTCTAATGATATTTCTTTTACATCATCTTTCTACTTTTTCAACAACTGTTTTTCTGCAACTACAATTATATCACCATTTTTTATCTATATCTATTTTTAACATTTTCTTCTGTTCCATAGTTTTCCTTATATGCTGCTTCTAGATGCAGTTATAAAAGCGTCTTTCATATATTCTTGTGATATTCCTTCTTCTTTTTCTAATTCTTCCATTGCTTTTGTAAACTCTCTCATATTAATTGATTTCATACTCTTTTTCTCCATTAATTCAAATATTTATATATTTTTCTTATACAATTCATTTCTCTTTAAAATATGGAAGGACCTTTTTAGCCCTTCCATACTTAATTTAATATGAACTTTACAATATAATAATACCATTTGTAACCAGTATTTTGTCAACCGGTCCAATTTGCAGGTCAATTTGCATTTAAAAGTGCAACATTATCATATGTTAAAATAATAACTTTCCTAATATTTTCCCTTTAAATCTTAATTATTGTAGTAGCCAATCTACTATATTTATCTTTGTTATTCCTTCATAATCAGCTGTTAAGTCCATATCCATTGTTATTAGATATTTAGGATAATGATCTTCTGTATAATGATCTTAATTCTCTTTCTAAAAGACTTTTCATCTCTACTGTAATAGCTACTTGAAAATATTTTATTCCATTCCCTATTTTCTCGCTACAAAATCAATTTCAGTAGTATTGCTTTCCCTACATATACCTATATCCTCTTCTTAATAATTCAAGATATACTATATTTTCAAGTATATGCCTATCACTATCTGCTTTTACCAAGTAAAGCACTTTAAGTCCAGTATCTACCATAATGCTTATAATCTCTTGATACTAGTTTTTCCTTTAACATCAAATCTTTCCGCTTTATATATCAAATAACTTTCTACAAAATGATCTAATATAGTTTCTACTGTATAGATTACTAATAGAAATGCCCTTACTTGTTAATGTATCCTATGTAGAGATTACACTACTAAAGTATCAAATATAATTTTATAATATTTTCCAAAAGTGTCTTATTTACTATTTTAGTTTCTTGCCATTATATCTTTAAAAATAACTGTTGATATGCTATCTAAATATGTATTTATACCATCAGTGTCTAAATCAATATTAACACGCCCTGGCATACCTCCATTTTTCATATAATCTATAATGATTGGTAGTGTAGTGATCCAAATCTGATACATATTCCTTAAAAGATAATGGTAACATTTTATTTCAACATATCTTCCTGTTAATAATGTAGCAAGTTCTCCTGATAATAAATGCATTTTGAACCTGTTATATATATGTCTATATTTTCTTTTATATATAACCATCTACTGCTGAATTCTTCATTTTTGAATTTCATCTAAAAATACATAGTATTTTTGTCATCATTAATTTTACTCATAATATAATTTATAATCTATAATCCTTAAAATCATAGTCTAAGCGATTCCAAATTTATTAATATTATATGTTTATCATCTGATTTTCTAATTCTTTTAAATATTCTATATATAATCCAAATATGTTGATTTACCAGATCTTCCTTACACCACTTGTACATCTGACTATCTTTCACTTCTTTTAGTTCTTTCTATATATTCTGTTCTTTCTACTGTATTCATATTATCCCCTTCAATTATATTATATATAATAAGAAATATTTAGTAATAGTATTGGAGTTATTTTCCCAATACTATTCTTAAAAAATACTTTTGGATTATTCTTCCAATTACTCTTCATTAATAATCTTGTTATACAATGCTAGTTTTTCCCACTGATTCAGTTTCTTTTATTTGATATTATTATACCAAATTCATATAATATGGCATTAGGTAGTATCTGTGTAGCATCACTTGCTATTATCTCTTTAGCAATTCGCTCCACTGGCTATATTTATATTTTTGCAAATTTAACAACTTATTGCAGTTTGGGGCTAAAAACCTGCAATTATATTTTAAATTCTACTTTATTTCTTATTTTTATTCTTGCATTTTGTACTAATTGTTATATTATTGATCTTGCATAGTTTAAACAAATGTAGTATCCTTTCTATTTAATTACTAATAAGGTATACATTTTAACATGCTCTTATGCTTTATCATTCTACACCCCATTTAAAGTATAGAGCTACTTTTGAATAAAATCAAAAACACAACTTTAAAATATATATAAATTTTCAGTACATATTACTTTAAGTGTATCATTTTATCTATTGTCTAATCTCTTTTATATTTATCTTTGGAAAGTTTTCTCTTTTAATTAATTTTCCTCCCCTATAGATTTCTATAAGTCTTAACTAAATCCATTCTTTTCCTTTTTGTATAGTCTTTATTTTCAACATTAATCTTTTCAATATTTCTCCCCAAATTTCAAAAACATGAGTACCATTAATCTTATCTAAATGCACAACAATCTTAATTGGATGCTTTCTGGTGTTTTTAAACACTAAATCTATTAGTCCCAAATACACTGTTGAATCCATTCCTAATAATGTGTATTTTGATACTTTATGGGTTGACTTTCTTTCTAATATCTTCATATTAGAAAAATTATGACGAATATACAAGCCTGTGGTCCCTGAGATATACCGCCCCGATATCTTTGTGTGTCACCTCGTATATATACAGGTCCGGACTTATAGCCTTTTTCTTGTTCTCTCTCAACATTTTATTGAAGGAAAATATATCTCCTGGCATTACTATTGTACCGTTTATTTCTTTGTTTACTAAGTTCCATGTTGATTTATGGTTCTTATTATTTTGTCGTAGTGAATTTGATATTTTGCTAATAGATCTCAAAAACATTTCCTCCTCTTTTATATTTTTCAATCCTAAATTTTCTCAACTCCTTGAAGAATTTTTCTTAGCTATTTTCTTAATCTTTTCATCTCCTCTCATGCTTAGTATTTTAATAGCAAAATAATTTTTGATTCTATTATAATTATATCATTCTTTTGATAATATCAAAATAATCTAGACTTTTTATGTCAAATTATGCTTTAGTTTATTCTTCATTATTTCTTTGTCCTCTTTGTATGGTTCTTGCAAGGGGTTGTATGTATCTACACTTATTAATTTCTTTTTCTTTTAATACTCCATCTACATATGTTTCTCTTATATGTATTTACAGTATATCCTCTAGATCCACCTTGTACTACTTTTGTTTTCCTGCTCTTAATTCTGATTATCTTCATACTTAGTTTCTGGTTTCTTTTGAAGATGTTATTTGTGTATTACTTTTGTTGTTACTTTTATCCACATTTATACCATATTGAGATTTTTCTCAATTCCATTCTGTGTTGATGCCACTATGATAGGATATTTTGTTATATAAATTTAAAATCTATTGCTCCATAAAAATACTGTTGCATCTCTCACTGGATCTGCATGTAGATGTTATAAACGAGTGGTTTGATCACTTGTTTTTGTAGGTCTGATGTGGCAAGTGGGTCAAACTACTCGTTATCGGCGTATCAGGCAATAATTTCGTTAAAAATGTGCCGTGGCATGGCATCAATGAGCGTGTGGATAATAAAATATGTCTAAGCTTGTCAAAACAGGCTCAGTCAGGTGGGCTGGGAAATGAGCCGGGAATCTAGAGATGAGGCAGCAGATGGTCAGAAAGAATGTGAGATGAGCCTGTCTGGGTTCATGAAACAAATCTGGACGTCTGGGTGTCCCAGTGTGTCAGGCGATAATTATAATGATCAAGGTGTTGCAACGATAATAAACGGAGGAAAGATGAAGACGGAAAAATGACTGAAATTATTCGAGATTGAGCTGGAAAGAAAAATTGAAGAAAATAGATGTTTTGAATGATGGCGAAATATCCGTCGCGAACAAAAATGAGAACCGCAGTCGACATGGGGCACCAGAATAAACAGTGTGTGCCGGGAGAACGTTTTCATCGGTAAGCGGAAGAGAACAGAAAGAAAGGCTATAAGTCGGACCCTGCGGTGTTTCCTGAAAACAGCGGGCGGCCGAGGGACCGAACTGTGTGCTGCGATTTTCAATATGAAGATGAAAAGTCGAAGCCATCATCAGGTACATTAATGGGTGAACCAACCGGTGATGAGACTAATGGTTGGTCGTTTAAAACAAACTCAGTGGGTGACCATTAGATAAAGTGTGTTTTGTTGAAGCTGTTGAAAGATGTGATGGGTGAAAGGAATGGTTACCGGACAAGACATGGAAGGCCTGAAAGGAAATGATGCGCTGGATGAATTGAACAATGGAAAATAAAAATATTGCCAATCGCTGGTGCTGTTGGGGTGTGTTCGGTTGATCAAAGTAGATATAAATGAATATCGCTTATGCGGCATAAGTTAAAAGATGTGTGCTTGGTGTAATTAAATAGAGGATGCAGTGGCAGACAATAATAACAGTGCGGGGTAAATAAAAAATAAGAATAAATGAGTTAAATATAATTGCAGGTTTTTCTATGTAAGCTACAATAAGGTGGGGCCAGCAAAATGTGCCAGTGGCAGTGAGATAATGTGATGCTGTGCATGAGGCTGAGCAGTGAACTGATTGGTGGAAAACAGTGGCGACCTCAGCGGGTGTGAGAAAATGAGGTGGTGGTCAAAGTGTCTTTAAGATAGTATTGGAAAATGAATTGTCTGTGCTAATATTTCATGATGTGTGAAGGTGTGGATATAGTGAGGCAATGCTGGGGAGCAGAATGGAAAGATGGTGATGAGCAGTACAGGTATGAAGATAATCGCAAAAATTCAATGAAGAATTCAGCGTGGTGGCATATGAAAATATAGTTGCTGCTGCCTAACGGTTCAATGCGATGTGTCAGGAACTGCCGATGATCAACAGATGGTAAAATTACCATCGCTCTGAGGAATGTCAGGTTGGCTGTGATGATCGTGTTGGATATGACGGGTATATGAAATGAAATATCGTGGACGCGGGCGGTGTATTTTCGGCAGATTGAAAGCCTGGCGGGCAGGCCATAAAATTCATGTTGTGATATGGTGGTGTCAAAAAATGCGTGGTGAGAACGTCAATCATGCGATGGCTGATATCGTTGTGAAAGACATTATAAACAGGTGATGAAGGCGTTATCGGAAGATTACAATGTGACGAATGCTGGACAAGTCTTCTGATGTGGGGCATATGCCGGTATAATTGTGTCGCTGAATTGATGAAGGATGGGGTATGCGAGGTAATGCTGGTGATTTGTGGCAGCGGGAAGATGAATAGCTCTTCAGTAATGACCGGCAGAGATGAAGGACCTGAAAGGTAAGATCGCGAAGTCGTGTCGTCGGTAACGGCGGTGAGATAATATGATGAATTCTTTACTGGTGGGTTAAGGAAGGGTGTCTTCCTGTGAATGCGCTATCTGGTGTTTCTGCGTGTTCGATTGACAAATCGGTTAAATGTGTGGGGTCGCGTGATAAATTAAGTGGGCTAAAAAGGTGCAAGAAATGAACCAATGTGAAAAAATATAATGTTGAGGTTAATGAAGGAATAATCAGTATCGAGAGAGCCTCATGATGGGCGTGAAGAATATCACAGAATGTGAAGGGCACGTTGAAACATGGGAAGGCAGGAACAGGCGTGTGCAAAATAGATAAAATGGTGATGTAGTTGCAGAAAAAACAGTTGGTGAGAGATGATGGTGGGGAAGATGCTGAAAGAAAAGGTAAAGAGTGAGGGGTGGGCTCGGTTATAGTGCCAGTTTGGTATACAAGGTGGTGGTGGGTGGGGAGGAAAATGCAGGGGTATCAGAAAAAGGTGAGAAATATAACGGGAATGATTCAAGCGGTGCCTCGGCTGTGCCAGTCTTCGGAAGGTAGAGAACTATTCAGGCTAGTGAAAGATAGTATGGGTTAATCAGATAGGCTGTTGAAAGATGAAGAAAAAGGGAGATGTACAATGGTGGCATCGGAAGATCAAATGATTTTTAAAGACACGAATATGAAGCCTGAATGAGCGAAGAAGGATTAATGACAAATCGGTATCAGGGGTGAAACAATGCTGTATGATGAAAACAGATATCGGGATCGTAAACCAAAACAGGGTGATGCTGAGAACTGTCGGAAAACAGATGTGGTGAATCCGTGGTGGTGGCGCGCGACCGCCAACGGGAAATAATGGCAATGGTGTGGAAGGCAAAATTGCGCAGGTGTTCGATGAACTGGTCTTTGTTAACGAGACGAAAATGGACTGCGGTAGGCCTGCACGTTGATCATGGTGAGGAATAACTGATTTAAATGTGAAAATGGACAGATGAAGAAGACTCTGAAAGTATTCAAAGTGGAAGAAAGTTTGATGAAGAAAAGCAGTTGACTTTAGAAGATGTTGACCAACATATGGAAGAAGAAATGATCAAATACGAGATGTTTTCAAGTATTTAAAAAACAACAGAAAATGGTGTCCTGATGAGCCAGTGATGACAACAAGAAGGTGTGTCGGAAAGAGTCTGGGGGATGGAAAAACGTTATAAGAAGGAATGTGTGCTGGAACAGTGAAAGACTGTCGTGGGCGAGGAAAAGAAAGGTGGGCATACTGTGATGAGCCTGAAGAAGGAAAGAGGCAAAAAAATTGAATAATTATGTGTGTGAGCTGTGGGGCTGTTGGCTGGTTGCTTCAAGTCGACAGGCAATGTTTGAGACAGTGTTGACCTGAGACAGTGGTGCTGTCCTGGATATGGCAAAAGTTTAAAGATGAAAAATGTGTTGAAATGAATATCGTCTCGTGAATATGAAGACAGCAAAAAGTGTCAGAACAAAATAAAGTTAAGATTGATATGGTGAGACAAGCCCAGTGCTGGAAAAATAAATAAACCTGGTGCCTGTGATAACCATCAGGGTCCTCAGGAGGAAATGGGGAATAAAGAATGTATGGATGTGGCATGAGACAGATGAGACTATGGGGTGCCAGGCAGGTGGGGCTCAGGTGCGTCATTTCGTAATGTGGAAGAAAACAAATAGACAATTTAGTTTAGAAAATGAAAGACAACTTAAATGAGATGATCAATCATCAAAAAGATATGGAAGAAACAGAAAAAAAGGGTCCTCCGATGTCAAAAATGATGGTGGGAAAACAGATGGGCTAAAATGCAGCGTGTTCAAAGGAAAACCAAAAAATAAACCTGAACTAATCAGTTGATGGGTTGGAAAAAGAAGAAAATGAATATAAGACCAGTGAAACAGATGAATGAGGCCTGCAGGCTGAAGCTCTGACAGATAAAAATGAAGAAACAGTGTGATAAACTCGGATCAGCAGGTAATGGTGTAATGTGGAAGAGGCAGAAATGCTAAATTTCAAAATACAAAGAAAGGCAAGAACAATGTGGAGAGAAAGATAAGGCAGGAAAATGAGATGAAAAGGCGTTGAAATAAAGGAAGACAGTAACTCATCAGGCAGACTCTCAGTCAGGCCTCAATAAAAATGATAAGGGAAAAAGAATCAGGAAATAATTTGAGGCAGGATAGTTCTTGGCATAGATAAATCTAATGTGGCAGACAACAAATATTAAGAGACAGAATAAGTGGAAAGACAGAGATAATGGCAACAGAAAGTCAGAAAAACAAAAGAATAACAGGGCCTGATGACTGACAATGTTGAGCCAAATGTCTCGGGACGACAGTCGGAAGTTCATTGATAACGTTCTCGGGAAGATCAAAACAACAGAAGAAAGAAACAACAGAACAATAAACGCTTCTGAAAATAACAATGGCGTGTGGACTGGCACAGAGGTCATGACAGTGTGCGCAGGCTGAGCCGGGTGTGTGTCACAATCTGGTTGAACCTGTGCAACGTTTAATGGCATCGAAATGTGGAATAAATGAGACAGCGTCATGATGATGAAAGAAGAACATGAAAACCGCCTGGTTGACCGGGTTTGTCGTTATCGGTAAAACATCGCGCGGTCTGATTAAACCGTGGATGCGGTAACGACCAGTGTAATTAATGCTGAACTTTAGCCGTTTACATCAATGAACAGGCTCTGATGTGCTGCTGCGGTTGCGGCGTGTGCCGCAGGCGCGTAAACGTGGCTGTTTCGGCCTGGTGACCCGCCGTGGTTGACCGGGCAAACAGATGGTCGACAGGGTATCAGTACGTTTCGAAGAATGGAGATACAATTTAACCTATTTCTGCAAAGATGATGCGGTGGCTGAATGTCGACCAGGAATTAAGCAGGTCAGAGGCTGAAAAGATACATTGATGGTGATAAGCAAAGTATTATGGCGCGCGAATGAAGGTACGATAAATATTGGTGTTAATGATCTGCAATGGGTGATAGAAACGGTAGGGTGAAAGAACGGAAGCGGGACGCCAACGCGGTAAATGACGGGATTAAATGTGGGCGGGAAAGTTCTGGTGTCTGATGGCTGCGCTGGTGAAAGAAAAATGAAGAACAAGGTGAGCCGCCGCCGGATGCGGTCAGAAGATTATGAAAGGCGTGTTCGCTGATGTTTGAGAACAATGAAAGCAAAATCGCCAGCTGTCTACAGATGATAATATGGATTCTACGACCAGTGATCTGATATGGCTGTGCTGGGCTGGTATGGCATTGTGAACAAGTGTAAAGCAATAGATGGAGACAAAACGAAACAATATTAATATGTTAATCGGCAATGACAGACGCCGATCAGAATGAAGAAAAAATAAAGACAACAACTCGGCTGTTAGACTAAAGTTGATGATACAGTGCGCTGTATTGGCTGGTGGCTGAAATGCTGACGTGAGATGAGGTATGTGGTGGCTGCATCGCCAGGGTGGGTGATGAAATTGCCTGTGGTCTTTCAGGTGAAGGTTAATGGGAGATATGAGATGCGAAATAAGGGAAAAGGTTAAATGGAGGAAAACAGGCAGGTAATCAGTGCTGAGGGGAACTCAAATGTAATCAGTTTCTGTCAAATGTAACAGGGGCTGTCAAATAAAGCAGATACAACAGATTGAGGTCAAGTGTGTGGCTGCGTTGATGAATGAGAGAGCAGTGCTGCACTGCGCTGGCGGATGAGGCTGGTTCACGCCTCGGTTGAAAATGTAATATTTTGTATGGGTGGACTCTGTATGATTCGACAAGGCGAGGCAATCATGTTCGCAGAACAGCAGGAATGAGTAATCATGTGTGAGGTGAGCAAGTTAAATGGTTGTGTCGTGGGCTCCGTAAAAATGGATGAAAAATGAAGCGGCTAAAATGCCAAATGGTACGATTGTTCTTTGAACCAGAACGGATGATGGAGAAAATTATGAGTCGTTGTGAAGGGTGAAGCGAAGGTGTTTCAACGCGTTACGTATGACTATCGAAATGTGCGATACGGTCTGGTGCACGCCGCAAAATGGATGGATAAACGGAGATGAATACTTCGGAAAGATATTGAAGAAATAAGGCGTAAAGGAAAAACCAATGGGGATAACGCCTCCGAACCCGTCTGGGTATAATGCCAGCTGTGAAGATATTTTGAAATGTCGCGGTTAAGTGTGTAGCTTCAGTAACTGCAGGGCTGTCTTACAGATGATGGCTCGGGGGTATGTTCCCGTGGCGTGAGCTGCTGAAATGATGGCGTAATGACCAGACCAGCTGAATGTTGGTATCAATGTTTATCTGGCTGGCTGTTGTGGGCTCGGCTGTTAATGAATCATAAAGGCGACAAATTATCCCGATACGGCTCGGGTGAATCGAATGTGAGAAACGGAGAAAGAAAAATGCCGGGGTATCATGTTCTATTAATATGAGATATGGTACAGAGGCTAAAAGAAAATTGACATTTAAACA